>ENA-OWZU01000373-OWZU01000373.1-human-gut-metagenome-genome-assembly--contig:-NODE-373-length-14214-cov-40.356522_pt1 | contig 14214 bp, 10 predicted proteins | sample MGYA00249263_ERZ652121 | MGnify/ENA primary metagenome ERZ652121 (study PRJEB26925, sample SAMN05827113) | human gut metagenome | biome: ENVO:2100002; feature: ENVO:00000062; material: ENVO:00002003... | reverse complement strand
GGTTGTGGACGCCGCTGAAATCGATGCGATCCACACCGGGCACACGCATGAAGACGCGCAGCATCAACGCGTGGTATCGCCTGGCACCAGCGTCATGGGAATAAGCACGTTCGGCTCGAACGGCTTGGGGATGTTCCTGCGTGAAGCGTTAGCCGCGGCCACTTCCTCATTGGCAATAGCCTGCACGATATGGTCGGCCGCCGACTGTGCGATCGCCGCGAAATCCTGCGCGACCGCGGTCAGCTTCATGCCGGCCAAATCAGTCAAATACGTACCATCGTAGGCAACGATCTGCAGCTCGTCAGGAATGGAAATTCCGCGGCTCAACGCTTCGCGCACGCAGAACGACGCACCAATATCGGAACTGACCACGGCATCGACACCGTCGGCCGTCACCTTGTCGAGCGCATTGCTGACCGCACGATGATAGCCGGCAAAATCCATCACTTCGCCAGCTTCAACATACTCGTATTTCACGCCTGCGGAGGTCAATTCCTGTTCCAACGTGAGGTAGTAGCGCACCGTCGGGAACGTAGTCTTTCCCAAATCGAACGGTCCTTCCTCGACTTCTCCGCGCGCAGCCAAATCGAAGAATTGATCTCGCGGACCACCAATCACCACCACATGTTTGGCACCATTGCGGATCAGCATCTGCGCAATCAATCGCCCACCCTGCTCGTGGTCGGATCCGATCGACGAAATACCGTCTCCAAGCACACGGTCGAACGCGACGATCGGGCGATGAATCGACGTCCAATAATCGCCGGGATGCGAAGTGTGCGCACACATGACGATGCCGTCCATCATGCGCCGACGCAACATGTCGACATACTGGATTTCGCCGCCCGCCTCATCTGCGGTAGAGCACAGCATAGTGCGTAATCCTTGCGCAGCGAGCGCATGCTGCAGATGCGCGGTAAACGTTGCAAAGAACGGGTGGCGGATGGTGGGCACGATGACACCGACCAGATTCGTACGATCATAATACAGATTGCGGGCAAGCTCGTTCGGCACATAATTGAGCAGTTGCATGGCTTTGCGCACACGTTCGCGCATGTCATCAGACACGTACCCGTTGCCGTTCACCACCAGCGAGACGGTGCTCAGAGACACCCCGGCCTTCTTCGCCACATCGCGCATACCGACCATGATCGCACCCTCCCCGTCATCATTGTTCTATCGCTGTATTCTCACGTGCTTACCGCTAATATTACATTCATTTACATTCTCTCGAACCTGTTCGACAGTCCGGTGTGCATATCGTTTGACGGGGGCACCCCTAACTTTATTTCCATCATGTGATTTTCATGATGCCCTCTTGAAATCACATTCATGGGCCACTTTGGCGCTGCATTCGATGCCGCATCGATGGAATATTGCCTGAATGGTCTTGCCGTCAGCACTGCCGCCCTTCTGCGCAGCGAGAGCCGCCAGAATAATGCCATCGTAGGTTTCAGCACCATACGTGGTGGTATTCTTCAGATCCACATCAGTGGATTCGAGACGCTTGATGAAAGCGTCAGACGGGTTGACGCCAGGAATGGTGCCCTTCGAACCTTCCAACGGGCCGGCATCAAGCTCACTCGAATAGTCGGAAATGTTGCCGTCAACGAAATACGGCTTCTTAGTGTCGACTCCCGCGGAGGCGAGGGCCTTCAGCAGCGGCTTGGTCTGGTCGAATGCAATCACCAGCGTCGCATCCGAACTGGCGGCCTTGATGGCGGTTGCGCTCAGATTTCTTTCACGTTACTCAGCGACCGTCCGTGTAACGTGAAAATTACGCCGGATTGGCGAGCAGCGCAATGCCGAAACCGGTGGCCACGCAAATGAGAGGCACCGCGACGGTTGCTATTCCATAGCCCAGAACCAGCGTAAAACGACGCTGGCGAATCAATGAAACCACTTCGTTGAGCGCCGTGGAGAATGTTGAGAAACCACCGAGAAATCCGACAACGAACATCATGACCGTGTCCATATCCACCGATTGCGAATAGTAGGACATCATGGCGATGCCTGCGCATAGCGAGGCGACGCCGTTGATGACGAGCGTGGATAGCGGGAAGTTGCGGTTCGTTCTCCGATTCTCGCGGTTCCAGCCTCGTTGAATTGACACGTCGAGCACGTAACGGGCCATGGCGCCCAGACCGCCGAACAGACAGATCATCCACATCATCAGCGCACCTCCCCGGTAGCCGGGTCGGCGACAAGCGAAATCTCCGCAGTAATCGGTTTGGGCTCGAAGCTGGGCGGAAGCGGGTTGGCCGGCTGCTGGATTGGTTGCAACTGCTGCTGGGGCTGCTGAATCGGCTCGGGCAGCTGCCCCAAGTCTGGAGTATCCGGCTCGCGCAACAACGGCTGCGATGACTGTGTCAGCTGAGGAACGACCAGCGGAGGAATCTGCGGAACGTGGCCTGTCTGCATAGGCTGGATGGCAGTCGGCGGCACGGTTGGCGTTTCGACTCGCGGAACCTGTCCCGTCTGTGCAATCTGCTGGGCCGTCTGCGCGGCCTGCTGCGCCGCCTGCGCGGCTTCCATTGCGGCCTGCGCGGCAGAACGCGCCACGTCGGCCACTTTCACATGGCGTACGCCCTGCGTGTCCGATTCGGCAGAATCGGACACGGAAACAGCTGAAAACGCACCCCGAACCCGCTTTCGAGTACTCCGTGACAGCAGTGCCTGCATCAGAACCACGCCGGCGGCGGCAGTGAGCAAACCGCCTGCAAAATTTCCCGCAAGATAGCCAAGCGCACTGGCGATATGCCGCTCATGCAGACCTTCCATCGTTTCCAGCATCACACCGGACATCGTCGAAAGCCCGCCAAGCAAGCCGAGCCCAACACCACGGCTGACAACCTGCCGCACCCGGCGACGCAGCCACGAAGCGGTCGCCATGAATTCGGTCAGCATCGCGAACAGGAAGCAGGCGACCATATTCGACACAAACGTGCCCACAACGAACGGCGTCCCGCTAACCGACGGCAGAAGCATATCCAACGCATGCCGACAGCCGACTCCAACAAATCCACCGACGAACACCACAACATACATCAGTCCGTCGGCGAGCGGATTGAACCGCGCCTGCATACGTTTCATCGGTGCCAGGGGAATCGTAGGCGGATCCATGGTGTTAGCGGCGGGCGCGGTTGCACCAGCATGCGTCACCTCAACAGCGTCGATTGCCTGCGTGATAGGATGCGAGTCCTCACCCGCAGTCACCACGTCTCCCGGCGATTGTTCTTGCGATTCCATTGCGCTCCCCCTGTACTGGCCCTTCCGCGGACAGCGTTGTTCCGCCCATAGGCCGTGCAACAACGAGCTGGGCCGCGATTGCTGCCTTCCTAACGCATATGAGTTTACACGGAGCGCCAACGTATGCACCCTGGATGTCCGATTCCGCAGATTCGGACATCCAGAGTCCAGCCGAATTCAGCCAGGCTCAGTCAAGCCGGGCATCACACAGCCGCCGCATCGCAGGTCGCACCTCGCGCTCCTCCTCGCCACTGAACAGCACCACCAGATAGTCACCGGCACGCAGCCGCGTATCACCGCGCGGCACGATCTCGCTTTCGCCGCGACGCAGGCCGATGATCAGACACCCAGACGGCCAACGCACGTCACGCACCCGCTTGCCGTCCGCAATCGCCCCCATTTCCAATGGCAGTTCCATAATGCCGCTGCTCACATGGCTTGCGATCGCCATCTGCATGCCTTGCGCGCGCACATACCGCTCCAGCAACTCCCCATAGATCGGTTTGGTGCGCAGCAGATCGGACACCAACAGCGCGATGAAAGCGACAGCCGCGACCGGCAGCATATGCGTCAACGTTCCAGACATCTCCACAGCCAACAGAATCGACGTGATCGGCGTTTTCACGGACGCGGCGAGCGTGCCCGTCATTACGCACACCGCAAACACCGCCACTGCGTCGGATGGCAGATCACCGAATCGATGCAACACTTCACCGCAGATGCCGCCAGCCAACGAACCGACCGCAAGAATCGGCATGAAAATACCGCCAGGCGCGCCTGAGCCGAAACTCGTGGATGTGAACAGCATCTTCGCCACGAACAGCAGACACAGCATTCCCAAGCCGACGCGCGCATGTTCGGCGGTATCAATCAGATTCGAGCCGCCGCCAAGCACATCGGGCAACCAAATGCCGACAGGCAACGCGATCGCAATCGCAATCATCGGGCGGCTCCATGCCGGCAGTTTGCCGTACAGCGTCTGGAAGCCAAGCAACGAGCGGTTCATCAGCGAACCAACCAAACCGGCCACCAATCCCAACGGAATCAGCCACACATACTCTTCCAACGACAGCTGACCGATATCACCGAAATCCAAAACCGGACGCAGACCGAAACAGTATTTTGAGACGAAATCGGCGGTCAGCGATGCGGCGGTGGCGCCCATCAGAATCGCAGGGGAAAAACTCCGATGCACCCCTTCCAAAGCGAACATCATGCCGGACAGCGGCGCGCTGAACGCGGCGGACAAGCCGGCCGCGGCACCGGCGGTGACCAGATAATGCTCCTGCATGTCCTCACGGCGGCGGCCGCGCAAACGGTGGGACACACACTGCGCGCCAGACGCACCAATCTGAATGGACGGCCCCTCACGGCCGAGCGACAGACCAAACAACGCGCCCAACAGTCCACCGACGAAACGGACTGGCAGAATCGTCTGCCAACGCATCTTCAAGCCGCATATCACCACGCCGTTGGTCTGCGGGATGCCGCTGCCACCGGCCATCGGCTCCTTGCCGACCATCCACGCGATCGCCAGCGCGGCCGCCACCGCGGCAACCGCCCACGGCGCAATCAGCCACGGGGTCTCGCGAATCCGCGCATATATCCAACGGGACGCATCCGTGCCGTATTCGATGCCGAGACGGTATACGACAACCAGCAATCCTGAAACCAGACCAATGACTATGCCGGCCGCCGCCATCTTCCACTTCAAGTGGTCGAATCGCGGAATCAGCCGGCGGATATCATGTGCCGCGTCGTTACCAGTCAAGCCGGGAAATTCGTTGCAGACGGTCAGTCGACCAGCGAATTGATCTGGATGACATGGTCGCGCTGTGGGCCGGTGCCGATCACGGAGATACGGCAGCCGGACAGATCCTCAAGACGCTTGACGTAATCCTGACAGGTCTTCGGCAGATCATTGAAGTCGTGGATTTGGGAAATATCCTCGTCCCAACCCGGCATGGATTCGTAGATCGGCTTCGCCGCCGCGAATTCGGACTGATCGGTAGGCATATCGTCGCGGCGTTCGCCGTTGACATCATAGGCCACGCACAACGGGATTTCCTTCAGGCCGGTAAGCACGTCGAGCTTGGTGAGCACGATGTCGGTCAGGCCGTTGACCTGAGCCGCATAACGATTGACGACCGCATCGAACCAGCCGCAACGACGCGGACGACCGGTGGTAACGCCGTACTCGTGGCCCTGGGCTCGCAGCCATTCGCCTTCCTCGCCGAACAGCTCGGTCGGGAACGGACCCTCGCCTACGCGGGTCACGTACGCTTTGGAAACGCCGATCACGCGGGTGATCTTGGTCGGGCCGACACCGGTACCGGTGCATGCGCCGCCGGCGGTCGGGTTGGAGGACGTGACGAACGGATACGTACCGTGATCCACGTCGAGCATGGTGGCCTGGCCGCCTTCGAACAGCACGGTCTTGCCTTCGTCAAGTGCCTTATTGAGCACCAGCGAGGTGTTGGCCACGTACGGCTTCAGACGTTCGCCGAGCTTGAGCAGCTCGTCGGTAGTTTCGTCCACGTCGATCGGACGACGGTTGTACAGCTTGACGAGCATCTGATTCTTCTGATGCAGGCTCGCCTCGACCTTGTCATGCAGATGTTCGGCGTTGAACAGGTCGTGTACGCGGATGCCGACGCGGTTGATCTTGTCCGCGTAGGCCGGACCGATGCCGCGGCCGGTGGTGCCGATCTTATGCTTGCCAAGGAAACGTTCGGTCACCTTGTCGAGCGTGCGATGGTACGGCGCGATCACGTGCGCGGCTTCGCTCACCAGCAGTCGGGAGCAGTCCACGCCACGGCTTTCAAGACCGTCGATCTCCTCGAACAGCACTTCGGGATCGACGACGACGCCGTTGCCGATCACGGGGGTCACGTTCGGGCTGATGATGCCGGAGGGCAGCAGGTGCAGCGCATACGATTCGTCGCCGACCACCACGGTATGGCCCGCGTTGTTGCCGCCGTTGAAGCGGGCGACGTAGTCGACCTTCGTGCCGATCAGATCCGTTGCCTTGCCTTTGCCCTCGTCTCCCCACTGGGCACCGATCAAAACAATTCCAGGCATGTTGTTGCACCTCCGTGCGTAAGCGATTCTGTCTTAAGCCTTGCGCCTAAAGCCTTACAAAGATTACTCTTCACCCTCTACCGGGTCTGGGGGGTGCTCACGGCTCCGGATCGACCGTAATCGGATTGCAACCGGTCCGAAAAACAGACCTGAAAACGCCCGAAAACAGTTCGAAAGACCGTTGGCTAGTTCAGCGCGCGGCCGGCACTGCCGAGCTGCTTGCATGCTTCGACCACACGCGCGGCCATCGCAGATTCAGCTTCACGACCCCAGGATCGCGGATCGTACAGCTTCTTGTTACCCACCTCACCGTCGATTTTGAGCACCGAATCATAGTTGGAGAACATGTGACCGGCCACCGCACGGCTGAATGCGTACTGCGTATCGGTGTCGATGTTCATCTTCACCACGCCGTAGCTCACGGCCTGCGCGATCTCCTCCGGCGCGGAGCCGGAACCGCCGTGGAACACCAGGGCGAACGGCTTACCGGGAGCGACATCCAGCGAGTGCGCGGGGGCGGGCATTTCGCCGGCCTTGATCGCGAGCGCGACCGTGGTCTGGATTTCGTCGAGCAGTTCGGGGCGCAGTTTCACCACGCCCGGTTTGTATGCGCCGTGCACGTTGCCGAAGGTGAAGGCGGCCATGTAGCGTCCGCGCTCGCCGAGGCCGAGTCGTTGCGCAACGGCGATGCCTTGCGCGGGCGTGGAATACAGTTTGTCATTGATTTCGGCGCTGTGCCCGTCTTCTTCGCCGCCGACCGCGCCGATTTCGATTTCCAGCACGGTGTGCGCGGCTTGGGATTTGTCGAGCAGTTCTTCTGCGATGTCGAGGTTTTCATCCAGCGGCACTGTGGAACCGTCCCACATGTGTGACTGGAAGGTCGGTTCCTGACCGTGCTTCACCTGTTCGACTTCATGGTCGAGCAGGGGGCGCACCCATTCGTCCAAATACTGTTTGGCGCAGTGGTCGGTGTGCAGGGCGATGGTGATGTTGGGGTATTTCGCCGCGACTTCGTGCGCGAAGGCTGCGAAGGCAAGCGAGCCGGTGACGCGGTCGTTGACGCGTTGCCCGGAGAAGTAGGCGGCGCCGCCTACGGAGACTTGGATGATGCCATCGGATTCCGCCTCGGCGAAACCCTGGAGTGCGGCGTTCAAGGTCTGCGTGCTGGTCACATTGATCGCGGGATAGGCGTAACCGCCGCGGCGTGCGGCGTCCAGCATTTGCGCATAACGTTCCGGCGTTGCAATAGTCATGCCTCCATTATCGCCCAACCCTATCCCACTTGTCATGTGACAACATTCGCCATCTTTCCTTTCCGCTTTCCCGACCGTCCGCTCCATATCCAGGTCACCCGCCCCACTAGGGCCATATGCCGAGCGTTTTCGTCTCATATCCCGACACTTGCGGGACCGACCAATAAACATGGCGAAACCATTGCGATCGTTCCATCGGAAGTCATAGAATATCCACCGGATCGCGCGACGAAGAGCCCAACCGGGTATTCCCGCACGGGCATGCCGCCGCACGTAGATGTTGCGACCAATACCCACGAGGAGGCTTGATGCACCAGGTTTTCGCCATCTTCCTTCGAGACGTGAAACGCATTCTGAAGAACCCCGTGGCGCTCGTCGTCACGCTGGGTGTGGCCATCATCCCATCACTGTACGCATGGTGCAATATCCTCGCCAACTGGGACCCGTACGCGAACACGGGCAACATCCAAGTCGCTGTGGCGAACGAGGACCAGGGCACAACCTCCACGCTGGTCGGCCATCTCGACGCTGGCCAGCAGACCGTCAACCAGCTTAAGAAGAACCATCAGCTCGGCTGGCGTTTCGTTCCCAAGCAGCAAGCCATCGAAGGCGTGGAATCCGGCAAATACTATGCGGCGATCGTACTGCCGGAAGACTTCAGCTCCAGACTAATCGGCACCGTCACCGGTAAAGGCGACCGACCGTCGATCACGTACTACATCAACGAAAAGCTGAACGCGATCGCGCCGAAAATCACCGATACGGGCGCGACCACGATCGACGAGCAGATCAACACCACTTTCGTTTCCAGCGTGGCCGACGCCGTGGCAAAGGAAGTGAAGGAGGCAGCGGGAGAAACCACCGGCAGCGTGAAAAGCGCGCAAAGCGACGTCGTCAACGATCTGACCGACACCATCAACCAGCTCGAAACCGTCCAACAGCAGCTGCGCGACACCCGTTCCACGCTCGACAAGGCCCTCACCACCATCGATTCGGCCAAACAGTCCAACATCGCGCTCGCCTCGGAAATCACCAACTCGCTTGACACCGTCGGCAAGGCGTCCGACTTGCTGAGCGAGACGCGCACACAAACCGAACGATTCTCGAACACGCTGGTCGGAGCGCTCGACAACGGCAGCACGCAACTGTCCGGCCTGCAGGTCAACGTGAGCAATGCCACCGGCACCGTGCTCAGCGGACTGAACACTACGCAGGACGCGCTCGACCAAGTGTCCAGTACCATGCATCACGTCAACACCACCACCGGCAATGTGCTCGACGGCGTGGAGAAGGCGTTGCAGGCCAGCCAGCTGGATCCGAACAGCCAAACGTATAAGGATCTTTCCGCGCAGCTCGCCGAAGCCCGCAAACAGCTGACGTTCCAGCAGCAGCGCATCGACGCCTTCGATCAGGACACCACGGCTGCGATCAACGCGGGGAAGAACACCGCGAACGGGTTCAACGACGATGTCACCACGCTGGCGAAGAACGGCACGGCGTCGATGGCGAGCGCACGCACGACCATCACCGGCACGGTCATGCCGAATCTCAACACCGGGCTCGATACACTCAGCCTAGCCAATGGGTCGCTGTCCGGCACGCTTACCACGCTGCAAAGCACGCTGGAACAGGGCAACGGGCTGCTCGACCAGTTGTCGCGCACCGTGACCCAAACGAACACCACCATTGCTGGCACGCAGACGCAGCTCGCCAATCTCGCCAAACAGCTCAACACCACGCGCACCGATGTGGCCGCGTTGAGCAGTTCGGCGATGTTCCAGCAGCTTTCCCAAGCGCTCGGACTTGACACGAGCGAGGTCGGCTCGTTCGTGGGCGAGCCGGTGCATTTGGACGAACAGGTCCTCTACCCGGTCAAAAACTATGGTTCCGCGGTCACGCCGTTCTACACGAATCTTGCGCTGTGGGTCGGCGGATTCGTGCTCGTCGCGATCTACAAGCTTGAAGTGGACCGCGATGAGAAGATCCGCATGTACACGCCACGCCAAGGCTATATGGGCCGTTGGCTGCTGTTCGTCACGGTCGGATTCCTGCAGGCGATCATCGCCACGATCGGCGATCTCGCGCTGGGCATCCAATGCGAGCATCCGTTCCTGTTCATCCTCGCCGGCATTTTCGCCTCGTTCGTCTACGTGAACATCATTTACGCGCTCGCCGTGGCGTTCCGGCATATCGGCAAGGCCGTCGCCGTGATTCTGGTGATCATCCAGATTCCGGGCGCGGCAGGCCTCTACCCCATCGAGATGATGCCGGAATTCTTCCGCCGTCTGAAACCGTTCCTACCGTTCACCTACGGCATCAACGCAATGCGCGGGCCGATCGGTGGCATGTATGCCAACCATTATTGGATCGACATGCTCTCGCTGTTCTGGTATCTGCCTGTGGCGCTGTTCATCGGCTTGGTGGTCCGCAAGCTGGCGTTGAACCTCAACCGCCTGTTCGACAACCGTCTGGCGGACACTGATTTGATGATCACCGAACATAACGAAGGCACGGTGGAACCGTTGCGTCTCACCGAGACCGCGCAGCAGATCGCCGAGGAGTTCCCCGAACTCGCCCGCAGACGGGCGATTCATTTCTTCCGCCTGTACCCGCGCCTGGTGCGTTGGGGATTCCTCGCGCTGGCGGTACTGCCGTTCGTGTTCCTGCTATTGCTATTCATCACGCGCATGAAGCTCGCCATGCTGCTCGGTTGGATCATTTCGATCATCGCCATCGACACGTATCTCATCGTGGTGGAGTATCTGCGCGAACGGTATGCGAATTATCTGGGCGAGGAAGCGATGAGTGCGGAAGAGTTCCGCAGTGCGATCCTGCACGAGAACCTGCTGTTCCGGCCGGGCATGCATTACAAGCCGATGCATGCCGTACGTACGAGGCTGTATGAGGCTGCGCATGGTGGTTCAGCCGGACATGCGCCTGAACATGCGGCTGGAAACACGGACGGAAATGCTGGCAGGAGTCTGCGTGAGGAGGGGAACGAACAGTGAAAATGATCTGGGGCATCTTCAAGCGGGACATGTGCCACGCCACCCGCAACGTGATCGCCGTGATCGTCTCGATGGGTCTGGTGGTGGTGCCGGCGCTGTACGCCTGGTTCAACATCGCGGCCAGCTGGGACCCCTACGGCAACACCAAGGCATTGAAGGTCGCCGTGGCCAATAACGACAAGGGTTACAAGTCGGATCTCATACCGGTGCGCGTCAACGTGGGCGAAACCATCATCAGCACACTGCACGCCAACGACCAGCTGGACTGGCAGTTCGTGAAAAGCGACAAGGCAATCGACGGGGTGAAATCCGGCGAATACTATGCGGCAATCGTAATTCCGAAAGGTTTTAGCGCCGACATGATGACGCTGTTCTCCCCCGACATCAAACACGCGCAGCTCAAGTACTATCTGAACGAGAAAATCAACCCGATCGCCCCGCATATCACCGATCAGGGCGCGACAACCGTGGTCAACACGATCGACAAAACCTTCGCCAAAACGATTGCGCAAGTCGGACTCGACCTGGCCTCAAGCATCCTACACTATTCGCAAAGCCCGCAAATGGCCGAATACATGCGCAACCTCAACGGCAATCTCACCACCACGGCGGATACGCTGAGCGGCGCATCGCAGCAGGTGACGTCGTATTCGCAGCTGCTCGGCTCGGCGAACGACATCGTGGATTCCACGGGCAAACTGCTCGCCTCGGCGACCAAGGCGGGCAAACAGGCCCAGAACGCGTTGAAGCAAGGCAAATCAGGTGCCACGTCGCTCACTTCGGCAGGTGCGAACGTCACCTCCTCGGTGAACACCGCGCTCGACCAGGTGTCAGGCGCGTTCGACCAAGTAGCTGCCAAGGTGAACAAGGCGTTCGACGCGATCGGCCAGGGCTCAGACACCGCAGCCAGCCAGTTGACAACGTTGAGCGAACAAGTCTCCAGCGGCGAATCGCTGTACGACACGTACATCACAAGCCTCAACCACATGCGCGAATCGGTGGAACAACTACCGGACAGTGATTCCGCGAAACAGGCGCTGCTGGAAGCCATCGACCGGGAGATCACGCTGCTGGAAGCCGCCAAAGGCGATTCGCAGAAGCTCGCGCAGCAGCTGAAAGACGCTTCCACGCAGGTCACGCAGGATACCGCAGCCGCGGAAAGCTCCCGCAAGGAGATCCTGAACCGCATCACCTCCGCGAAGCAGTCGATCAGCAATGTGCGCGACGATTACGCCACGAACGTCAAGCCGAAAATCGACGCGCTCGCCTCCACAGTCAGCACGCTGATCTCCCAAACCGACAGCATAATCACCCAGCTGAGCGGCACCGCCGACGATCTGGACGATGTGACGGGCGATGTGGGGACGAATGTGACGTCCATCCGTTCCACGCTCGGCGCGATCGCGAAGAAACTCGACTCGTCGGCAGCGACGGTGAAGGAGCTGATCACGAAGCTGGAGACGGGCGGGAACGCCGGTGACGGCAACAGCGATGGTGGCGACGGTGACAACGACGCCAGTTCGTCCGATTCGGGTGAATCGGACGAACTACGTGCACTGGCCACCGCCAACGCGTCCACACTGTCCACGCTGATTTCCGCGCCCGTCGCACTGCATCGCGTCTCGGTGTACCCGATCGCGAACTACGGTTCGGCCATGGCGCCGTTCTATACGATCCTGTCAATCTGGGTGGGTGCGATCATCCTGTGCGCCATGCTGAAAGTGACGATTTCGGACCGCGAGAAGGCGCATGTGCTGGGCTTGGGCGACACGCTGCCGCGCATCGCCGGCCCGTCCGGCCCGGGGAACGCCTCACGTTGGGGACTGCGCCTTGACCACGAGTATTTCGGACGGTACGCGATCTTCGCACTGCTCGCGTTGCTGCAGGGCACACTGGTTTGCCTGGGCGACACGTATTTCCTTGGCGTGCAGGCGAATCATGCGCTGCAGTTCCTTGCCGTGGGGTGGCTTGCCGCGCTCGTGTTCTCGAATATCGTGTATACGCTGACCGTGTCGTTCGGCGATATCGGCAAGGCCGTGGCCGTGGTGCTGCTGGTAATGCAGGTCGCCGGTTCGGGCGGTACGTTCCCTATCGAGACGCTGCCGAAGTTCTTCCAAATGCTCTACCCGTTCCTACCATTCCCGCACGCCATCGATGCCATGCACGCCGCGATGGCCGGATCGTACGGCAATGAGTACCTGCTTGACATGGTGTATCTCGCCTTGTTCCTGATTCCTTCGCTGCTGCTGGGATTGGTGTTGCGCAAGCCGGTGATCCGGTTGAACAACTGGGTGAGCCGCAATCTGGAGTCCACCAAGGTGATGTGATGAGGCGGATTTGACCGGGCTGGTTTGAGCCGGTTTAGATCGGTTTCGGCTGGTACACGGTCTGGAAGTCCGATTCGGGAGAAACGGACAACCAAGATGGGCGCATTACACCTTAGACGTCCGATTCTGCAGAATCGGACAATCAGCGGCGTCGCGCAAACCACACGTTGATCAGAGAACCGGCAACCACCAGCACAACACCGATCCAGAACGGCATGCCCAGCGCCACGCCCAACAGAAGCGTGCTAGAAGCCGTGGAAAACAGCGGAGTCGCGTACGAACCAATCGCAAGCGTTTCCATACTGCCGTGCAACATGCCGTATCCCCAGCACGCGTAGCCGCCCGAAATCGAAGCGGCGCACGCAATCAGCGCAGCATATCCACCGATGCCGGGCGCCGTGTCCGGCAAACCGTCTCCCGAAACGAAATGGATGGTCCACAGCACAACGGCCACACAACAGAAGAAAATCGTCGTGCCGTCGTAACCGCCGGACAACGACGGCGTAAAAGTCGCATAAATCGCCCAAATAAAGGCGCCAACAAACGCGAGCACATACGGTAGGGGGTTACTGGCGATATTGTGGACCGCTTCCCGCATATCAAGGCTTTCTCCGCCAACCGCCATCGCCACACCGATGGTTGCGATCACCGCGCCAGGAATCGCTTTGGCGACCGCACCACGTTTGTGCGATACCGCTGCGGTCATCAGCACCAGCAGCGTCGGCCACAAGTAGTTGACAAGGCTGACTTCCACGGATTGCGCGTTCGTTGTGGCCAGGCCAATCGACAGCGAGATTGACGCCTCGTATGCGATGAACATGAGTCCGCCTGCGATGAGGTACTTGCGTGGCGCTTCGCGGATTGGTTTCGGACGGCGCACAATGAACAGCATGACACCACCGACGGTGTAGACGAGCGCCGAACCGAGCGTGGCTCCGAACGATTCGGAAACGAGTCGCACGAGGCCGGCCATGAAGCCCCACAGGACGATTGCGAACAGGCCGATAAGTGTCGCCGCGTGTGATATGGCATGACCAAATAGGGGGGTACTGGGGCGTTCGCCTGCGGATTCGGCGGGAAGTTTCTGATCCGTATTCACGGATTCCAGCCTACCTGCCGCCCACCCCGCATGTCCGATTCACCAGAATCGGACATTCCTGCGACCTGCGATGCCGCAAAGCATCAGCAGCTTGTCATAAACGTCGCGTTCCACGCCACCATCTTTCGGTTGCATTGCGATTCGCAACCAAATTTTGCGACGCAACCGACAGTTGCGCGGCGCGAAGTTGACTTCAC
>ENA-OWZU01000371-OWZU01000371.1-human-gut-metagenome-genome-assembly--contig:-NODE-371-length-14371-cov-35.835778_pt1 | contig 14371 bp, 6 predicted proteins | sample MGYA00249263_ERZ652121 | MGnify/ENA primary metagenome ERZ652121 (study PRJEB26925, sample SAMN05827113) | human gut metagenome | biome: ENVO:2100002; feature: ENVO:00000062; material: ENVO:00002003... | reverse complement strand
GATACAAAATTTATGTATCTCAAAAAAATGGTATTTTGTTAAGTTAATGACATTGCCTTTTTGAGGTCTTTTTTTTGTTTTGGGAAAAGGATCAAAAAAGCCCTCACCGGTCCATATATATGGACTGGCAAGAGCCTTTTCGCGACAACGCCATCTAAACCTCCGACAAACCCAAAACAGAACCTTTCCCAAAACGGGAAAGATTCCGACAGGAGCCGGAGACAGGATAGCAACAGCTATCCGCGTCGATTAAAGCCACTCACAAACATGCAATGCATCTTCATAAGGGGCATAACTTGTACAATGTAGAACTCCTGTTCTACAAGTGATATTTGCTAAGCAATGATCACTTAATTTAGTACCTACGGTCGGCTGGTTTTCCATCATGCCTGGAAGCAACGCTCTCCACTCCTCTTCTGTTGTTTCTGGAGTGATTAAATCGTGCAAATGGTCTGGATCCCAGTCGCATTGATCATATCCCAAATAATATGTTACTTTGAAATATCTAGCACCTTTTGAAAATAAATAGTCTACCATAGCTCTGAAATTTTCTTCCGGACTTTTGGATTGACTTTGGGTATCCAACACATATCGAGCATGGACTGCTTTTCGTGTTGAATAAGCCTTTGTTTGAATTAACTGCATATTCTTGTCCTTTCTAGACACTTTCAAAAGAAGCGGTGTCGGCTAATTATTACTCTTACAATTAGCCACCCTTATTTATTTGAAATTAATTCGACTTGTATATAAATCTTCGTCTTTAGAATCACTAAAATTATAAAGAAATATCTCTTTAACAGCACTCTGAATGCTTTCAGCTAATTCTATTTTATCCTCTGAACTTATATTAGCGTTTCCCACGTCAATATAAACATCTACCGGTATATTAAGACGAGGCAGCTCCATAACCCTTTCCATAACCCCGCAAAGAATTGTGGATTCTGGATATTTCATCGCATCCTGCACCGTTACGTACATATCACATTTTTCACTATACGAGTCAGGAATAAAATCTATTGAAATATTTTGCTCTCCAAGAGGGAAAGCGGCATCTAACATTTCACCGTCCATCACACGGGTTTGAAGAACCTCGTTATCTGGAGATATATATTGCACAGTGATACCAATAGTCTCCGTAGCTTGCATAGGTGGAGTATTGGCATATGAATCTCTTTTTTCTTCAGCATATCTTTCGCCTATTGAGTCGATAACATCAATGACTTTATTCACATCGTATGAAACCGATGTGTTTAAAATATTAAAACTATCTCCGGTCTGCGTTTCATTGCCTTCACCTGTCCCATAAGTATGACTCAGGAAATCACCAATTGTCACACTTTTTGCAACCATCTGCATCATTTCAAATTCTTCTTCTTTTCCATTTGCAATACATACATCACCGACACTGTCAGTGGAGAAAAAGGCTTTCATTTCAGCAATACCATACGCCACCTGTGGGTCGGATGCAATACCTGTTGATATACAGACCTTTTCAATTTTAACACTTAAGTCTTTCCACTGGGCAATATTATCAATATCTGTGACACCAGAATTGGATTTGCTATGAAACGCATTTGCCATTGATAAAATTCCGGGGTTCAATCCCATTTCTTTGAAAAGGTGCGAATTTCGTAGTACTTCAACACCAGAATTGACCGAATGCTCTTTTCGAATCTGTTCTCCATTTTTAAAATTCTTTAAAGACCCATCAGATAGATCTTTTCCATTTGCAGGAAGACCAGACATCCCTAAATCATGTGTCAAAGCTCCGACTTTTGTGTACACTACTGTTTTTGAATCGTTCCCTGAAAATTTAGCAGCAACATCTACACTTGCTACAACAACAGCCTTGATATGAGATTCTGTGTGTGTGGAATAAGTGCTTAATGAATTGAACCGAGAGTCATTTGCAACCTCTCTTGCACAGGAACACATTTGGTAGACTTTAGCTGACAATACAAAACCTTTCTGAATCTTTCCATTTACAAATGAAGCGTATGCTATGGTTTCGGCAATAGTTGCACTTTTTTGTATTACTTGTGCTTTACCATCAGCTTTATTCGCAATTGTATAAGGCTTTACAACAATTTCCTTGCCTTGATTTTCGTAATTTTTCATGGATACAGTCCCCTGCATCTTATCTGACATGGCAACTCGTTCTGAAACGGCTTTTCCACCGTTCACAACAACGTGATTGACTCCACGTACAGTACTTTTTTCTGTTCGGATATCTGTCGATGCATTCTCACTTGTAGTTTTTGAAAGAGAGCCACTCATAATAGCACCCCTTTCAAAGTCTGAATCGTATCTTCGCTTTTAAAATCAAGCTGCGTTTTTTTCGTATTTACCACGACAGGCGTGAAATAGATGTCATCTTTCACCCATGTGTTAGGTTCCATCTTATCCAAAAACTGCAGTAACTTGTCGATATTGTCACTATGAAAATACACGACATCTCCACGAATCAAAACAATGATTTTATGAATTGAGTTCGTGAATGGGTTTTTTAATGATTTTGCAGCTTCAATATTAAACGTCTGTACCAGAATGTTTCCATAATCCTTTCTATACCATCGTTCATTTCTGATTGTGTTTTGTTTCTTTTTTAGAAGATTCTGGGCTTCTTGACTGAAATATTCAAGCTTGAATGGTTCTTCCCAAGGGTGAAAATCTGGAATTGCACAAGCTTCTTTTACAAGCATTTGACAGGTGTCTTTATTAACAAATATTTGCAAAACTGTTGCAAAGTCCCAGTCGGGGTTCTCTATGTTAAACTGGCGTCCATAATATATAGATTTATTGAAATATGTTAACCAGCTTTTCTGCTTATCAGACAGCACATTCGCCTTTAAATCGTTCATGATAAATTCCAAAGATGTCTTACTTTGGGATATATATTCGAAGTTTCCTTTGTGATAAAAATGTTTTTTTCTCATGAATACAATTAGCCCTGTTCTTTCTAAGAAAGAGCCAAAGTGTTATTGGTTGTTCACAATCTGAGACTAAAAAAGCCTCGTAAAAAAAACGAGACTTAATCATCTATATTGCCCAAGCCATCGCATGACTCCAGTTCCTTTTTACGTGTCCTGTTATTTAGAATATAAAAGGATGTCATGATTTGTTACGTACATTTTTTGAGTTATATGTCTTTGGGGTAAGGGTTAAAAAATGTCCATGTAAAAAGGAATACGCTTGGGTTGTTTTGCTTTTGGAGCGGGTGATGAGAATCGAACTCACGTATCCAGTTTGGAAGACTGACGTTCTAGCCGTTGAACTACACCCGCAGTTGATCGAGCCCCTTTAGCGAGTCTCGATACCAAAAAAATTCATGATTCAAAATAATAAAATTTAGAGAACTTGTTCCTATCAGGAATTGCACCTGAATTATACCCTAACGGTCAGGAACGTATGAAAACAGACAATCCGACGACAAGATAGACACATACCCAGAAATGGAATCGAACCATCTATAAACCTAATTAATAAAAGGATGTCGTCTATTGAAACAGTTTAGTTTCTAAAAGGTATCGTGTCACGTCTGTTTATGGTGACTGACGGAGCAGCATCGAAAACCGTCGTGCCAAAGCCTTACGTTGCTTATTCAGCTTCGATTTGGAATCTTTCAGGGGTACTGCAACGGACCGCCGATTCCTGTTTTTGAAAGACCCCGACTGGATTCGAACCAGCGACCTAAGATAAGCATGCATTTCTTCTCTCTACCAACTGAGCTACGGAGTCATTAAATATTAAAATGGAGCAGATAGCGGGAATCGAACCCGTATTGCCAGCTTGGGAAGCTGAAGTTCTAACCATTGAACGATATCTGCATCTGGTGCTCTCGATGGGATTCGAACCCATACACCCAAAGGTACTGCCGTCTGAAGACAGCGTGTCTGCCTGTTTCACCACAAGAGCGTTAAGTGGTGCCCCCGAAGAGATTCGAACTCTTACGCAATTAAGCATCAGCTTCTAAGGCTGACATGTCTACCAATTCCATCACAGGAGCAAATAAAAATGGAGGAGTTGACTGGATTTGAACCAGCGATAATGGTGTTGCAGACCACTTCCTTAACCACGCTTGGATACAACTCCGGAATATGGCGTTGAGTGCAAGATTCGAACTTGCGGTCCAAATAAATGGACGACAGGTTAGCAACCTGCTGGTTTCAACCACTCACCCAACTCAACATATGGTTGCGGAGGAAGGATTTGAACCCTCGACCTTCGGGTTATGAGCCCGACGAGCTACCAAGCTGCTACCACCCCGCAATATACAAAATGGTGGCCTCAACCGGAATTGAACCAGTGCTACAAGAATTTTCAGTCCTTTGCTCTACCTACTGAGCTATGAGGCCATATAACACGAATGAAAAATGGTGGGCAGAGCAGGATTCGAACCTGCAATGTATCTGACGTCACGGATTTACGGTCCGCTTGCTTCACCAATTTGCATATCTACCCAAAATTTTTGGCACAGACAATAGGAATTGAACCCATATTAATGGTTTTGGAGACCACTGTTCTACCTTTGAACTATATCTGCATCCTAATGGTGCTCTCGATGGGATTCGAACCCATATGCCAAAAGCACTGCCGTCTGAGAACAGCGTGTCTACCAATTTCACCACAAGAGCATTAAAATGGTTGGGACGTCTGGATTCGAACCAGAGCATGCAGGAGTCAAAGTCCTGTGCCTTACCATTTGGCTACATCCCAATGTGAAAAAGACCTGCAGAAATGGACAAGCCTTTTTGCTATGCGATTGTCACTACCTGTCTAGCAAGCAAGTAGAAGAGCACCTCAGCCAAGAGATGCCCAGAAACGCACGTGCCTTTCACACTTTCTTCCTTGGTGTTTCGCAAGTCCCAGAACCTCGTAAGGTCTGGTGTCCTAAGGTGTCGGTCGGACACAGCTCTTGGCTGTGTACTGCCTTTTTCTATTCCACTGCTTTTAACAGTAGTTTAGAACTGGTTTAGAACGACTGCTGCTATCCTGCTATGTCTATTTCCTTCGCAATACCACATAATAACGACGCAGTACACGACGTGCTACCATGTCCGCAGACAGAGGGCTATACCACCAGAATTATTTGAAAATGAAAATAACGAAAACATTCCGCCTGCTTCACTCCAACTAAAAAGCTTTCAAATACGATGAAGGGACTCGAACCCTTTCGACGGATTGTTCTCTAGGTTTTTGCCTTCCTTTCATACAGCCTCCAGCTCGTGCTGCAGTTATTTAACGTTAGAAACTGACACACGCTTTTGTTTATAAACGCTACAAACCTTAAGCTTACGGTGTAGGCACAAAAGATAAGCCCTTATTTTTCACAGGGAGCTACCCTAAAAAATACAATCAAACAGGAACTAGAGATTCTCACCATCGCACATGGCTACTGTATTCCACAACCCTGTATCTTTTACCCATTGCTTGTATACGAATTACACTAATGGAACCTTGAAAATCTAAACTGGTGCCGACTGCAGGAATCGAACCTGCAACCTACTGATTACAAGTCAGTCGCACTACCAATTGTGCTAAGTCGGCATGGTCTGAATGAAAGGATTTGAACCTTTGACCACTTGATCCCAAATCAAGAGCTCTCCCAAACTGAGCTACATCCAGAAAATGGCTGGGACGCTTGGATTCGAACCAAGGAAATGCCAGATTCAGAGTCTGGTGCCTTACCACTTGGCTACATCCCAATAAAAACATGGCGGACTCGGAAGGACTCGAACCTTCGACAAAACGGTTAACAGCCGTTTGCTCTACCTACTGAGCTACGAATCCATGAATACACAACATTTACGAGTACGTTGGAAAGCAGGCTATTCACCTCGCTTTATTTTATGCAAATGCTGTGTAGTCAACCTTTTGAAAAAGATTGTAAAGAAGAAAAGCAATGACATTAATGCCATTACAAAAGAGAAGTGGTAGGCTCATGCTTTCTACCGCGGGCTTTTTCTCCTCAAAGGGTGCAGGCTCGCCTTCAAATACGTATAAAATACGCAAAACCAGATGCATGTCTATGATCATGAGATGTTGTACATGATTGATTTTCACTAGCTTTTCTTCTGCGTACCAGATATCTTCCGGGTCATTGATAAATAGCATAAAGTGAAATTGGTCGGACCATAAAGGAGTCGAACCTTTTTTTAGATAACCGTACCACAGTCCATAAGAAATCACATAACACTCGCCGAACGTTGGAAAGCAGGGCTTATTCACCTCGCTTCTAATGCGAGTGTTATATGAAGGAATGACGCCCATTTCTGAGCTAAGAAGAAAAAGATTGGAATGTGCAATCAACCACATCCCTTTTGAAAAAGTTTAAGTTAGAGAAAGAGAAAGGGATGTTCTCTAACCATATATAGTATACAATACTTAGCGATATGATGCAAGCACTTTTGATGGTGTTTTTTTCTTAGTTAAGCGTAACCCGTTTTATACTCGTAATAGCCCCTTTAAATTCTTTGGAATTATTCAGGTTTCCTTGACAGACATACCCATTGACCACCCCGTAATATTCAGCGGCTTTGTCAGAATCCAAAATGAATTCCAACATAGAACCGTCAAAACGGTGCGTACAACCGTCAAAAACATCTTCATCAGCCTTTTCATCGGCTTTGATAGCTTTGAAAGTAACACCAGAATCCAACTCAATAATATACTTCGTTCCTACAGGCCCGTAATAACTCCCTAAAGCCACCGCAAGATACCCGTCATCTGTTTCATAGTGACCTCGATCGTCGGCATGCATCGTAGAAAGAAGCTTGTATTGAATAGAATCTTCGTTTGTAACCGCATCAGCATCCATATAGCTCTTTGTTGTGACACCTTTAGCACATAAAGGGATTTCTTCTGCTGTATCTCTTATGGCTTTTTCGTGAGCCCAAGAGGATTTGTCGGAAGGAATATTCTCTTTAATATTCTCTAAAAGAACCATGTGAGTCTGTAATAAAGGCGTTTCATCATCTTTGCGAGTTACATCGGCTAGAATTCTCGGAGGCGTTATAGCTTTTTCGTAAATCCTGTACAGCTTAGCTGAGCCAACACCTAAACCACAAAAAAGAATACAAGATACCAGCAGTGACTTCAGAACTGTTCCAATATAAATCGTTGTATATGATTCTTGATGATTATGCACCACTGATATCTCTCCTTCCGTCTCTCTTTTCATTATACAAAAAGCCATACGCAAAAGTCCTATTGTTTGTTTAGTGAAAAATAAAAAGCGAACCCTATCGATTGGCTACGATAGTGATTCGCCAGTTTGTGACCCATGGTCACCTTCGTCATAAGTAATATACTATATTTTTCGCAAAATGCAAGAAAATTTATACAGTACCCCTTACTCCCCATAATAAGCTCATAAAAAGACTGCCTAGACGCATCAATCTAAACAGTCTCGTCATTCTTAACTAAATGACATTGGGAGTTAACCTCTCGTTCTCTTTTGTTTGATTTTGTGAAGTCCAATACCAGCTAAACATCCAAGACAGAAACATCCAAGAATCATCCAAACTGAATAGTCTAAATGAATACCTGTTTTAATTTCATCTGAAGAAACTGTTACCTGTGCTGGAGGAGCAGGGGACTGAGGCTCTACAGCTTTAGGCTTGACTTTATGCGTATTTTCGATTACGAAGTCAAACTCGTATTTTGAGTCTTTATCAGTAAGAAGCTGTGCACATGGTGCAGGCTCATGTTCTTCGCTATCTTTGTCATCGCTCTCGTTAGAATCGGAAGCATTTCTGTAATCTTGGATTTCCGATTTGTATCCTTCAACTTCATCTTCTGTAATCGTATATTTGATTTCAGAACCATTGTCGTAACGGAATAGATCCTTGATTTCCAGCTTCCATCCATTTTCTTTTGTGATTTGATATTCTCCGATTTCTGTTCCGTTTGCCATTAGATGAATCGTTACAAATTCAGGTCGAATACCATCTGCATCGTCTTCGTCTTTCCACTCTTTTGAAACCTTTAAAGAAATCTTTTCAGGCTCATAGGAATTTGTGACTACAAAACCATTGTCTGCCTTTTTGACATCCACTTTGTATCCAGATGGAACATCCATTTCATCAACTGTCCAGTTGATTGGCTGACCACCTTCGTTGACTGGAACGTTTTCAAATACAGTATTCCAATTGCTGTCAGCTGTAATTGTTTTTGAATCGTATAAAGTTCCGTTTTTATACAGAGCTACATCGACGTCTGAAGAACGAATGTCATCTCTGTTGTTGTCATCATCCCATACTTTAGATACCGGAATCGACATAACAGCTGGAGTATGAGAATTTGTGATAACGAAAACACCGTTATCGCTTTTTTTGATATCACATTCGTATCCTTCAGGAACGTTGTCTTCTTTTACCGAGTAATTGACGGTTGCACCGTTTTCATTCTTGAATAAATCCGTAAACGACCCCTGCCATCCATTCTCTTCAGAAAGAGTCAGAGTTTTATCCGTTGCAATATCATTCTGATACAAACGAACAGTTACACTTTCTGGTCGGATTCCGTCCTGATTGTTACCGTCGTCCCATACTTTTCTAACTGATACAGACAACTTGTTTATATCATGTGTATTAATCAAGTTGAATTTGTTGTAAGCTGTTGAATATCCTTCGACAGCATCTTCTGTAATCGAATAGGCAATTTTCTGTCCTGCTTTGAATTCATCTAAATCTGTGAACTCGTATTTCCAGTCGCTTTGGGCATTGATTTTTTTATGAGCAATCTCCTTACCCTCAGCAAATAAACGAACTGTTACAGAATCCGGCCGAATACCATCACGGTTGCCGTCATCTTTCCATGTTTTTGTACCAGAAACAGAAATCTTACTAGGCTTGTGCGTGTTTGTAATTGTCCACGTATTGCCCTTGCTAGAAACAGAAGAAGCATATCCTTTTGTTTCCGTAATTTCTTTAATCTCATATTGAACCGGTTTTCCGTTTTCATTTTTATATAAGTTTGGTACAGATACAGACCAATGATTGTTTTCGTTCAGCTCAATATCCTGCACTTTTTTACTGTTGGCATATAAGACAGCTTTTACAGAAGCTGGTCGGATTCCATCCTGATTCTCAGCATCATCCCACTTTTTGTTGACTGTTAACGAGATTTTTTCTGGAGTGTACTTGTTCGTAATGGTCCATTTGTTACCATCGTTCTTATAAGTCGCTGTGTATCCATCAACAGATTTTTCACGGACTGTATATTGGATTTCAGCACCATTCTTATATTTATCTAAATCTGTGAATATATGAGACCAGTTTACAGAAGGGTTCAAACCATCGTATTCTTCAACAAGCTCCCCGTCGGCAAAAAAATCTACAGCTACTTTCTTAGGTCGCAAGCCATCTCGGTTGTTGCCGTCATCCCAGACTTTCTGAACGCTTACAGATGTTTTTTCAACAATACGTTTGTTTTTGAAAGTAACTTCACCTGCTTCGTAAGTAGCTTCACCTGTATATTTGTTATCTTCATTGATTTCTGTGAATGTGTATTTGATTGGTTTCCCATCTTCTGTGTATTTTTGAAGGTCATCCACTACTTGTTTCCAGTCTGTGTCCAGAGTGACTTTATAGATTTTTTCTGACCCATCAGAGCCGTTGACTTTCACTTTGATTGTTCCGGGGCGGAATCCTTCTTTGTTGCTTTCGTCAACCCATTCTTTTTTTACTTCGACTGGAGCAGCAGAAGTTGTGTACAATCCGAAATCGTTATGAAGCGATTTCCATGCATCAACAAGACCAATATCATCTGTTAAAGCATTCAAAGGTTTGTCTTCATTCATGCTTCCTGCCGTAGCGTCTGAATCGATATCTGCATCATTACCTTGTTTCTTATTTGTTACGGTGTACTGAAGAATTTTACCATCCAGAACAGCTGTGTATGTTCCTGCCTCCAAGTGATGAAAGCTGTAATCACCGTCCTCGTCGGTCGTGACAGAATCAACCGCATCTCCGGTTGTTGTATAAGCTGGGAAGAGTTTCTTTCCCGCAACATCGACAGAATCTTTCTTCACCCCAATTTTAGAAGCTGTTGTACGATACAACATAATCTTCTTGTTTGGAAGAGCTGGTTCATCTTCTGATTGAAGTCCGTCTTTATTTCTGTCGTTCCATACACGCCCAGAAAGCATTCTATCCACAACTGTTGTTTTGACGATGTTTGACTGAACGATAGCAATCTGATTTGTTGCGTATTCATAGAATGAGTTAACATAAACATCTTTTTCAACTTGAACAGAACCATCTTCAGCTTGCATTAGTTTTCCATTCATATCCAGAGGCGTACATTGAATGTGTGCTTTTACGAATTCATTCCCTGCAATATTGCCTCCAAAATCTACAAACAAGGCTGTGATATCGTTAGCATTGACAGCGAAAGTTATTGTTTTGTTTTCAGTGTTTACCACGCCACCTGTCAGCTTGTTCCAAGAATCTAACCCAGTATAATTCAGAATATTGTTATAATCTGGATTTATCTGGTATTTCTTATCTGTCGTTGTCTGGATATAAGCATTTGATTTATTTGCGTCAAATGTTTTTGGAGCGTCTTTATAGTCTAATGTTACGGATGTAATTCTGTATTTTCCATGGTACTTCGTACCTCTGTCATCTCCGTTAAAAGGCATAACATCATACAGACGTGCATGCTGTACTTCGATTTCAGACGTATTTCCCATATTCAGACTGAATTTAAACGGTCCTCCAACATCATTCAATTCTTTATCAACCGTTTTGGCGATAGAGCTGGTTGCCAACTTGATGATATTAATTGTTGTTTTTGAAAGGTTGCCGTAACTTGTATCGTGTTTTCTTTTGTCTTTATCTGAAGAAATCATTGCTTTTGCTTCGATTTGTTGGTTGTTTTCCACATCATTCTTTGATCCTGCTGCACCGATTTTACAAGCAAATGTGATTGGAGCAATAGACTTCCCAACTTTTAAGTTTTTTAATGTCCATTTAATAGTCGTTGTACCATCAGAGTTTGTTTTTACGGAATCAGGCTCTTTAGAAGCAGTGCCTTCTTTGTAATGCAAATCTTTTGGCAATGTAGCTGTAATATAAGCATTATCAACTAATTCTGTTTCTGTGGTTTCATTACTTGCTGATGAAATTCTTAACTCAGGACTAACTTTATAAATAACTTCACGTTCTCCGTTATCCATGTCGTAATAATACTTATCATCGGCAGGAGCGATTGTGACACCGGCTTGATCTCCCGTAATTAACAAGGACTGTCCTGCAATGTATCCACCATCGTTACCACTAGCAATTGTCCCGTCTTGATATATAACTTTCTTATAAGACACATTATAATTGTATTTTGGTTGACGATAGGCTTCTGTACCAGATGATACATCGTCTTTGTCCAAACCATACATGTTTGCAGTTCCTTTATAAGGGTGGTCCAACCAAGAATCTACCTTTTCTGAGCCTATCCAAGCTTTTGATCTTTGCTTAGCCATAGCTACCGAACCGGCTTTTGCTGTATCTTTAACTTTCAAATAGAAAGTCATGCTTACAGACATATATTTACCCTTTCTGGCTTCAACAAGAAATCCTACACAAGTATATCCAGCATCTTTTAATTCTTTATAAGATTTAAAGTACACCAAATCTTCTTCTGTAGTTTTGTTTTGCTCTTCGTCATTTTTCCAACCTGTTTTATCAGGCTTGGCAGCGTATAAACAATTTGTTGTTTCGGCTTTTTGATTTTTTCCATTATCATAGTGAGCTACATAAGCATCTTGTCCAGTTGGCTCAAGTATTGTGTCATCAAATTTTTGCAGGAAATTCCAATTGGTTAACAACTCATCACCATAATAACTTATAACACCTTCTAGATATTGTCTTTTGCCACGCACTAAGGTTTCACCAATAGCAGCTGTTCCATCTGGTGCAGCCCAACTAGTAGCATCCGTCCATCTTTGATAAGAACTATAACTTCCACGAGGATACAATGTAATAACATTTGAAGCAATGTTATCGTTTGTACGCATTTCAGTATTCGTAGTCTGACCACTTAATGAAGTTGCATTGAAATCTGTAGCTTCTAAAAACATCTTTAAATTTGTTGTGGTATCTACTTCTCTAGGAAATTGGCAAAATACTTGTAAAAAACCTATCGAGAAAATACCTTGACTTTTTGGATAGTAAGGATTTGATCTTGCATCAGCCCATGCTGAGATAGTTGGGAAATAATACTGATCTAAATCAAAACTATAATTATCAAGAGAAACCGTAAAAGCTCCGTTTCCAGTATCTGTGATTGTAAAGTCTCCTGAATCCCATGTTGAACGTCTGTCTCTGCTAAAAGCATTCGAACTACCATAAGGAATACTTGGGTTATAATAAATTCTTACATCACCGTTTAGATTCATATCTTTTCCTATTTGCCCTCTGGAACTACCATTGTTTAACGCATAATCCCAAAGAAAAGGAGAATATTCCTTTTGCCCTGTTACATCATTATCGTCAATTTTTTCAGTCGCTTTTAAATTAAATGTAATCGGACCAGTTGGCAACTCAATGCCTTTTAATTCCTTATCAGATTCTAAATTTAAAACTTCAAGTTGTAAGTTATAACTTTCCATTCTTCCTTTTAGATATCCTGCTTTATCATCTAGTGAAAATGTATCTTTATCAGGAGATATATACACAATTGGATCTGGGTTTCCACTTGAAGTATTTCTCACAAGACGAATGTTATATCTAGGTTCAGCACTGACTGTAACAGCCTCGCTTGTAGCACTTTTAACTTTATCCGTTCCTTCAATCCAGCATTTAAATTCTGGTTGAATAACAGCCCCATTAACATCCCCTTTAACATACACGCCAAATGAAAGCGTCCCAATTCCGGGAATTGCATTCATGTCAGCATTATTCGTGATTTTTCTACGTCCAGTCAAAACCTGCTTAACAACTGTTTTACTCTGGTTCCATTTCGTAGAATTTGTTCCGTCTTCATAGTAATACGTGGTAACAGGGTTCTCACACCATGCGAAAGAATCCTTATTAAAAACCGCTTTTGACGGATCTTTATCCAAAGAAAATTCAATATCAACGTACGCCTCAGATACAACTTTTGTTTTATCTGAGATGGCTGTAACGTATTCTAAGTCATAATTCACATAATCAAAGCTTCGTACTATCTTATTTGATTTTCCCGAGTCATTCCCCGGATTGTTATCCGAATCAAACCCCGGCGTTCCGTCGGTCATCTTCTTGATACCGAAATCAGAGATATAACAACCTGGATCTGCAGAAGTCTTACTCTGAGATTTAACTAGAGTACTTTGTGTTTGTACTTTTTTCGTCGTTGTCTTCGGTTTTACTGCTTTCTGTGTCGTTTGTTGCAAAGTTACACTGGATGTTACTGGAGTGTTTACGGTTTGTGCTGAAACACTTGTCATACATCCAGATAAACTCATCATAACCGACGCTAGAATCGCCGAAGATTTTTTGATGAATTTGTTCTGTTTCATTATTCTAAACAAGGACACACATGAATTCATTCATGCGAGGAATTGTTCGCACCTCCTTTAAATATGCTTTTGCTGTGTCCTGAATCCTCAATTTCTTATAGCTGACAGAACCTTTGTTTACTTTAGTTCCATCCAATGTTCTTATATCAAAGAAACCTGTAGCACGCCTTCCAAAAATGAAATAGCTTTTACCTTGATATAAGACTTTATCAAACAGACGAAATCCTTTTACAAGATATTGTGCTTGATTTCGCTTACGGATACCACCTTTACTGAAGTTCACTTTATGAATCTGACGATTGTGATGTCGAACTGCCCTCGTCAGATAATAAGTATCCAAAGGTTTAGCATATGGATGCTTGCTGATACAAATAGCATCGTTGATATGGCTTTTCTTCAAGCCAGTCTTCTCACGCCAGTACTTTGTGATGTATCCATATGTTCCCGTAACTGGAACATCTACTTCTTTTTTCAGACGTTCCAGCAAAGTGTTACGCATGATACCCATGAAGGCAGCATCTCGATAGGATTTGCCTCTTTTCTTTCCTTTTGAAAGTTCAATTTTTCCTTCATGCAGTGCCTTATGACAGTGTTCACAAAGCGTAATCAGATTGTTCGGAGCGTTTCCACCTGTTTGACGGCTTTCGATATGATGTACATGCAACTTTACATCGTTATCATGTGTGCCACAGCACTGACAGGTGTATCCATCTCGATGAAGTACATACTGCCTTGTGTTGTAGAAGTCGTACTGCTCTCCCAACTGATAGTCAGTACCAACAGGAAGCGGCTTTCCTTCTTCTATTGCTTTCAGACGTTGAAGGTCAAATTCAGCTGTTTCTACATGAATCTCCGATACAGGCAGAATCT
>ENA-OWZU01000365-OWZU01000365.1-human-gut-metagenome-genome-assembly--contig:-NODE-365-length-14640-cov-6.837847_pt1 | contig 14640 bp, 8 predicted proteins | sample MGYA00249263_ERZ652121 | MGnify/ENA primary metagenome ERZ652121 (study PRJEB26925, sample SAMN05827113) | human gut metagenome | biome: ENVO:2100002; feature: ENVO:00000062; material: ENVO:00002003... | reverse complement strand
CGAGATGACGTCGAGTCTCGTGGGCTCGGAGATGTGTATAAGAGACAGGCCCTTAGCCGATATGCCGCCACGTCCGCCGGCCGGTGCGGAGCAGGCCACGCAACTGTTGCCCGACGCTGCTGCCGATTTCACCGACGACGCCGGCACACAGGTACTCACCGGCGCGACCACACCGATGCCGGACCAAACCACGCCGCTGGCCGAGCGCACCACCGTACTCCCCACGCCGCAGCCGTCATCATTCCCCCCGTCCGGCACCGCCCAGAGCAGCTGGGATCCCGCAAGCAACCAGCCCACAGCGGTGGACCCCGCCATTCGCCCGGCATTGCAGCGCATCATCGACCAAACCGCCCAAGCGGCCCCCACCGAAACCATGGTCCAAAATCCTCCCATGCCCAATCCGGTGGACGTGAAGCGAGGGGAATATCTGCAGCGCGGCACCCTGCCATTGATCCTGCTGGCGGCGCCGCTGGCGGCACTGGCGGCAAATGCTCCGCTCGTGGCCATCATCGCGGCCACTGCGTTGTTGTGGCTACTGCTCACCCTGGCCTATAACACCGAACCCCAGCTTGAGCGCGAGGGCAAACGCGGCGGCGAGCGCAAAAACTCCGATTCGTGGATTCGCGTGGCGACTTTTCCCTGGCATCTGGTCAAAGCCCTGCTGCTGGCCATTCCCCGCATACTGCTGCTAGTCATCATCTATATGGCGGGAACCGCCGTGGCCACCGCGGCTCTGGCACTGCCCGTTCACACCATCTCCTGGTATTTCACCGCGGATTGGGGTATTCCGGTGCCGTTGCTCAATGATGTGCCGTTCTCCGCTTCCGGGCTGGCGCTGGGCGGTTTCATGGCCATCGGCTGGCTGGTCACTGTGTTCGCCCCACAGTCGATGATGATTCGGCTGGGGGGCGGCGTACTGCGCGGGCTCAAACACAGTCGCCCGGCGGGCGCGCCATCCACCGAAGTGGGTGGGGCTCCACCTGCTCCAGTGGCGCCGGCGCCCAAGGGCGGCGGGCGCGGCACCGTGCTGTTCACCATATGGGCCATCATCACCGTGGCCTTGTGCGCGATGCCGATTCTGGGCATGCCGATCAACTGGATGCCGTTCGCCTAGAGCGGGGCGGAATCTCACACATCAGCCATCCGCACACATGGCCGTTGTGTATCCGATACGTTCGTTCCGTCACACTTTTACAGGGAATTCACCTCAGATCAGCTCTGGGCGCAGTCCTCCTCAGGCCCGGTCATTATGATGGGGCCCAAACATTGAAGCGATTGCAAGGGGATAGCTATGTCAGATCCGAAGCGTCAGGCCAAGCGTGCCACACGCGCTGAGCGCCGAGCGGCCGAGGAGGCCGCACAACAGGCACGGGCCGAGCAGGCAGCCAAGGAGCGTAAGCAGCAGACCATCATCGGCTGCATTGTGGTGGCCATTATTGTGGTGCTGGTGGCCATCGCTGGATTCGCCGTATACAAGGCTATGCGGCCGTCCAACACCAGCAGCAGTAGCCAGCAAAGCAACATGACCGTGGACGAGGCCTATAGCAAGCTCAAGAAAGTCAGTACCCAGCCGGCTAACGCCGACGACAAGGCCGGCTTCGTAATCTCCAACAAAGGGTATGGCCAGAAAGCCGAGGGGGCTCCCACCGTATCCATCTACATGGAACCGCTGTGCCCCGGCTGCGCCTCGGTGAACCGCCAACTCGACCCGACGCTCGTCAAGCTGATGAACGCAGGCCAGCTCAACATCGATTTGCACTTCCTCAATTTCCAGAACAACAAGAGCTCCGACAACTACTCCAACCGCGTGTTCAACGGTGCCATCTACATTGCCGAGCATGATGACGATCCCGACCACCTCATGAGCTACCTCTCCAACATCTACGCTGAGGATTTCCAGCCGGGCGAATTGTCCAATTACGAGCCGGTAAACAACGCCAAGCTGGAGAAGCAGGCCGTCAAGGCCGGCGTGAGCGAGGATGTGGCCGCCGCGGCGTTCAGCGGCAAGAACGAATACCTCGACTGGCTCACCGCCTCCAACAACTACACGATCCTGCGCCCCGAACTGTTCAACAGCTCCGGCGCCTTCTCCTCCCCCACACTCACCATCAACGGCGAATACTGGGATCTGAAGCAGCTCACGCTGGCGGACACGAATATGGTGGACGGCTTCCTCAAGTCCATTGGGCTGGATGCTGACCAGGTAGGCGCGGAAGGCAAAATGCCATCCATCGGTGCCAGCGGAAAGCCGATTTCGGTCGCCTCCTGATGCCGCGTGGCCGAATAAGTTGACGCCGCGACATATGCAATACCGCCTGCGGCTCGGCTTAAATTGACCACTCGGGAAGTACCGGTATACTAGTCATTTGTTCGCAACGATTTACGCGTTAAGAACAATCGCCTCTTTAGCTCAGATGGCCAGAGCGGCCGCCTTGTAAGCGGCAGGTCGTCGGTTCGATCCCGACAAGAGGCTCGTCGCGCAGAAAAAATGGCGTATTATGTGATACGTAGGTTTTTCTACGCATATAATTCTTACCTTGGGTAAGTACTCCAGGAGCCTTCCCCCAATTATGGGCTTCCTGGAATGAGGGCGGAGCGTCCCCCAACCAGCTCCGCGCCTTCAAGGGGGCGGGAACATCCCCTTCTCTCCCGCCCCCCTTTTCTTTTCTTTTTTTGAGCTCAGAACAATCTGACGAGCAGGAATGGTGACGGTGGCCGGTGAAACCGCAGTACGGGCCGGAACAACCGTTACGATGGGTGGCGTAATCGTTCACCCAGCAGGAAGAGTATGGCAATGGCACGGCGTTGGACCCCGCAGCGGTTTGTTACACTGCGTCGCATCCGCGTAATCGCCTGTATCGCGGCGACCAGTATCGCGCTGGCTGGATCATTCGCGTTCACCGCGCGTAAATCCGTGGCCCTGAACATCAACGGGCAAACCACCCAAGTCACCACATATGCGATGACGGCCACCCGTCTTCTGGAGGAACAAGGGGTGGATATCAAGACCCACGATATCGTCACTACCTCGTCCGGCGACCAGCTCGCCAATCATGCCGTGGTCACCGTACAGTCCGCCTACCAGACCACCATCAACATCGACGGCACCGCCGTGCCGTTCTGGACCGTGGCCACCAGCGCCGACCAGCTACTGGGATTTTTCGAGGAAAACCAGAACAACGCCGCGAAGATCACCGTCGACATCAAGAACGTGTACAACCAGCTCACCGGCGGCCTGGTGATCAACCAGTCCGGGCCGGTCACCGTCATCGCCGACGGCAAAAGCTCGGTGGCCCCCAATGGCAAGCTGCCGGCCGCCTCCATCCTCGATTCCAAGGGCATCGTGCTCAACAAGGAGGATCGCGTCAGCGTTGAGAAAGACAGCGACGAGACCATTCTGCGCGTACGCCGCGTGACCCACGGCGAGGAGACGCGCACGTCCGTGATTCCGTTCTCCACCCAGACCATCATCGACCCGAATCTGGCTGAAGGGCAAGCCGATGTGCGCCAGCAGGGCGTCAACGGCGAGAAGACGCAGGTGTACGACGTCACCTATGTGGATGGCGTGGCCGAATCGGAGACGCTGAAATCGGAGACCGTCACCTCGATGGCCATCGACCAGATCATCGCCGTAGGCGCCGCCAAGTCTGATACCGATAAAGGTTCCGATAAGAAATCCGACTCCGCCGATAACGGCAAGGCCGATTCCGGTTCCAACAATCAGCACGAGTCGTCCAACAACAATGCCGGCAACACCGGCGGCAACAACTCCGGCAACACCGGCAATTCCGGTAACACTGGCAACACCGGTAACACCGGCAACTCCGGCAACACTGGTAACACCGGCGGCGGTACGAACAACAATTCCGGCTCTTCTGGCTCCGATTCAGGCACAACCACCACGCCCTCCGGCCGCCTGTGGCACGCCACCGTAGCCCAGGCTCAGGCCTATGCCGCCGGTGCCGCCGCGCAGCGCGGGTGGACAGGCAACGACTGGGATTGTCTGGTCAAACTATGGACCCGCGAGTCCAGTTGGCTGTGGTATGCCGAAAACGCGAGCTCCGGTGCCTACGGCATTCCTCAGTCGCTACCAGCAGACAAAATGGCTGCGTTCGGTGCCAATTACCGTGACGATGCCGCCGTACAGATCGATTGGGGTCTGTGGTACATCGCACAAGCCTACGGCAGCCCGTCCAAGGCATGGCAACATTCCGAACAAGTCGGTTGGTACTGATCGGTTACGAAGCCCACAAGGAACACACACTTATGAACGACACCATTCCCGCCACCGGTCACCTGTTAGGTGCCGCCGATATCCGTCGTATCGCGGCCGATGCCGGCATCAGCCCCACCAAGAAATTCGGGCAGAACTTCGTCATCGACCCCGGCACGGTCCGTCGTATCGTACGCGAGGCGGGAGTGACCGCTGCCGATCATGTCATGGAAGTCGGCCCCGGCCTGGGATCGTTGACATTGGCGATTCTGGAAACCGGCGCCACCATGACCGCAGTCGAAATCGATCCGCCGCTGGCCGAACGACTGCCGGGCACAGTCGCCGAATTCATGCCCGAAGCCACGTCACGACTCACCGTCGTCAATCGGGATGCCTTAACCGTCACCCCGGAGAACGTGCCTGATTTCAACGGCGACACATCGTTTACGCTGGTCGCCAATCTGCCGTACAACGTGGCCACGCCGATTCTGCTCACGCTGTTGGAGCGTTTCGACAACCTCGGCTCGTTCTTGGTGATGGTGCAAAAAGAGGTGGCCGACAGACTCGCCGCCAAGCCCGGTTCCAAGATCTACGGCACGCCGAGCGTGAAGCTCGCCTGGTATGGCACCGCCGAACGGGTGGGCACCATCGGCCGCAATGTGTTCTGGCCGGCTCCCAATGTGGATTCCGCGCTCGTCAAATTCACCCGGTATCAGGCCGATGACCCGGCTGCCCCGGGAACTGCGAACAGCACAGACGACGGCACACAACGGGAACTCGTATTTCGTCTGGTCGATGCGGCATTCGGTCAGCGTCGCAAGACCCTGCACGCGGCATTGAAGACCATTGCGCCCTCCGAGGCATTCTCCATCGCCGGCATCGATCCGACCCGTCGAGGAGAGACGCTCACCATCGCCGAATTCACCGCTCTGGCCAAGGCCATCGAATCGTGTGGAGATGGAGATGAGGCACAATGAGTCCGGTAATCTCACATCCACGCCCAGCCGATGCCCGACATCAGTTCGATGAGCTCTCCCCCATCACCATTACGGTGGATTGCCCGGCGAAAACCAATCTCACCTTGGAAGTGGGACCTGCTCACGACGAATGGGGCGGACGCCACGAACTGGACACCATCTACTGCGCAATCGGCGTATACGACACCGTCACCGCAACCGCCAAGCAACCCGGAGCAGGATTCTCTCTGGAGCTCGAAGGCGCTTATTTGGGCGACTTGGCCTCCTCACGCAGCGACATGCGCCGCAACCATGCGGTACTGGCCCTCTTCGCCATGGCCCAGGCGGCCGAGCGCGAGCCGGATGTGGCGTTGACCATCACCAAGCGCATTCCCGTGGGTGCCGGACTAGGCGGCGGTTCAGCCGACGCCGCGGCGACCATGCTGGCGGTCAATCGTCTCTGGGAGCTGAACTGGCCCATAGAGCGCCTGCGCACCATTGCCGCCACGTTGGGCGCGGACATGCCGTTCTGCCTGACCGGTGGCCTTGCATACGGCACCGGTTTCGGCGAACGCATCACGGATATCGCCCCCGGCAGCCGCGATGAGCTGGCGCTGATAGAACAGGGATTCAGCGGCGAAGTATTGGTCGGCGCATACCAGTCGCAACTCAGCACTCCTGAGGTCTACCACACCTTTGACATCGTGGGAGCCGCAGAAGGCGACCGCAATCATCTGCAGGCTGCGGCAATCAGCCTGCATCCCCGCAGCGGGCAGGCCATCGACGCCGCCACGCAGGCGGGTGCCAGCCATGCATTCGTCTCCGGATCCGGCCCCTCAGTGGTCGCTTTCGCCGCCGACGAGGCAGCGGCACAACGCATTATCGAGGTGTGGCGCGATACAGCTGTGGTCGATCGTATTATTCGAGCCAAATCTCCCGAACACCCCAATATCAGCGTCAGACAGTGACGCTAAGGTAGCAACCAGCCACCCGACCCATGAAAGAAGTCCACCGATGACGTATCAGGTTGATGAACGTGAAGCCCGCAAGGCGTACGTGCGCCGCCGCCAGACCATCGTCTTTTCCATCAGCGGCGCGGTATTGGCAGTAGTGCTGGTCATAGCCCTACTGTTCAATTTCCACGTTTTCGGCCTCGGCGAAGTGGAGACTCCGGCCAGCCAGCCGAATTACGGCAACGCGGCGCCGTGCGCGGTCAAGGACAGCAGCGGCAAAGCGCAATACGTGTCCAACGCTTCGGTCGGCATTCGCGTGATGAACGGCACCTCTCACGGCCAATTCGCCAAGGCCGTGGGTGAAGCTTTGGCCAATCGTGGATTCAGCGTGCAGAAAATCGATAACTATTCCAGCACCGACGTTGAACGCACCACCATCTACTTCGGCAAGAACGCCATTAATCAGGCGTATACGCTGATCGGCAATTTCACCGACGCCACCATGATCATGACGGCTCGCGAGGATCAGCTCATCGATGTGGTCATCGGCGCCACGTTCAACGATCTGCAGGACACCAACTCCTCCCCGCAATCCGGTAAGACCATCACCAATATCGAGGGTTGCAAGGCCGCCGATAGCATGACCAAGCTGCCCGCCGACACCAAACACGACGCATACACGGCGCAGTAAGGCGCATACAGCTTCATCTTCGCGAAAAACCGTACGCTGACACGTATTCAGCGTACGGTTTTTTGGTATCGGACTAGTATCGGACTACTGAATCTCGGAGTACCAGCGCTTGAGTTCTTCGACGGCCACATCGTGGTCCACCGGACCGTTATCCAAGCGGTATTCCAGCATGTGCTTGTAGGCGCGGCCGATCATCGGGCCGGGCTCCAAGCCCAGCAACTCCATAATTTCGTTGCCGTCCAGATCCGGGCGGATCGCGTCGAAGTCCTCTTTCTTCTTGAGTTCGCGGACGCGCTCCTCCATCTCATCCATGGCCTGGGAGAAGATCATCGCCTTGCGTTTGTTTTGTGTGGTGGCATCCGCACGCGTGAGCCTGTTCAGCCGCTCATAGAGGTGCCCGGCATCCTTGACATACCGGCGTACGGCCGAATCGGTCCACGGCTCGTCCACATAGCCGTGGAAGCGCAGGTGCATATTCACCAGTTCTGAGACGTCCTCGACCAGATGGTGGTCAAAACGCAGCGCCTTCAAACGCTTGCGGGTCATTTTGGCACCCACCGCGTCATGGTGGTGGAAGCTCACCTTGCCGCCCGGCTCGAACCGGCGGGTCTTCGGCTTGCCGATATCGTGCATCACGGCGGCCAAGCGCAGCGTCAGGTCGGGGGCGGGCACCGGGCCGTCCGGGCCGGTTTCCAGGGCGATAGCACGTTCGAGCACAATCATCGTGTGCTCGAAGACGTCCTTGTGGCGGTGGTGTTCGTCGATCTGCAATTGCAGGGCCGGAATTTCCGGGAAGACGATGTCCGCAAGACCGGATTCGACCAACGCCTCAAGGCCGGCGCGCGGACGGTCGGAGAGCAGCAGCTTGGTCAGTTCGTCGCGCACGCGCTCGGCGGATACGATGTCGATGCGGTCGCGCATCGAGGTAATCGCCTCGGCCGCGTCCGGCGCGATACGGAAGCCCAGCTGGGCCACGAATCGCACGGCGCGCATCATACGCAACGGATCGTCGTCAAAGGACTGTCGCGGGTCCACCGGCGTGCGCAACACGCCCTTGGACAGATCACTGGCACCACCGAACGGGTCCACGAATTGCAGGTCAGGCACGCGCAGGGCCATCGCGTTGACGGTGAAGTCGCGGCGGGACAGGTCGCCCTCAAGCGTGTCGCCATAATTGACCTCGGGCTTACGCGAGTCCGGATCGTACGTGTCGGAGCGATAGGTGGTGACCTCCACCTTGACCTCGGTGCCGTCCGGGCGGCGGCGCATGGCACCCAGCGTGCCGAACTTGCGCCCCATGTCCCAGAAGCCGTCATGCCCCCACCGGCGCAGTATCGGCTCGAACTGCTCAGGCCGTGCGGATGAGCAGAAGTCCAAATCGTGGCTCTTTCTATGGAGCAGCAAATCCCTGACCGGGCCGCCGACCAATGCCAGCTCGTAACCCTGTTCGGCGAACAGTCGACCAAGTTCGATGGCTTCGGGCCATACTTCGAAATTCAATGGGCACCTTCCCGCGTGCGACGTTTTTCTGCCCTACCAGCATACCGTTACCCCACCTGCACACGGGGTTGAGTAAGGTGGAGAATATGATTACGCCCGCCGACCTTGCCCGCATGCTGGGGCAAACACCAGATTCGGCGGATAGCCATACCCAAGACCACCTGCTGTATACGTCCGAAACTCCGCATCATTCCGCCGATTCGGGCGATTCTCCCGATGCCGGCGGCACCGCGAGCCACTCCACCAATCAGGCCGTTCATCAAGACGAAGTAGACGCAGTACCGACTGCGCAACATTCTGGTGTGCCTGGCACACCCGCAACGCCCGCCACACCCGAACCATCCGAATCCGAAATATCGGACGCCGCCAGCGACATGCCCGCACCGAAGCCGATGATGCCCACACCGGCCACCGTCTTCGGCATGCATGCCACCGTCACCATCGCCACTACCAGCGGCACTATCGAGGGGCAGGCCGATGGTATCGCCGGCGAGGCCGGTGCCGAGACGATTGCCGAGGTCGAGCCGATTATCGCCACGGCACAAACGTCCGTAACCATCGTCACGAACGATTCCGCGGCGACCGCCCACGCGGCCGTGGATGCTGCCGTTGCGGTCGCCAAGGCCGCCGCGCACACCACAGCGATACCGACTCCGCGCGACGTGCTGATGCCGCCTGCGGCACGTACCGCACCGGCCGCAGCGCCGGTCACCATGCCGGTCTCAGCGCCGTCTGCAGCACCAGTGAGGCCCGCAACGTCAGCGCATCCCACGCCGGCCACGGTCTTCGGCCGGCACCCGTCCGGAGATGTTGCCTCGCCGGAACCGGCAGTGCCGGTAGAACCGGTGACGCCATCCGGCCCGACTCCGGCCATGATGCCGCAACGCCGTACGTCGGACGGTCCGACCACATTCGCTTCACTGGATGCCCAGGAACTGCCGGTCGTACGCGAATATTCGGCAGGCGGTCTGATTTTCGATGACCAGAACCGCGTGGCCATTATCGCCCGTCATTCCCGCTCCGGCCATCTCGAATGGTGCTTGCCGAAGGGGCATATCGAAAAAGGCGAGACCCCGCAGCAGACCGCTGTGCGCGAAGTGCATGAAGAGACCGGCATCCTGGGCGAGGTGATCGATTCCATCGCCACCATCGACTACTGGTTCACCGGTACCACGCAGCGCGTGCACAAGCTGGTCCATCACTTCGCGCTCAAACAGACCGGCGGTGAACTGACGGTGGAAGGAGACCCGGATCATGAGGCGGAAGACGCCATCTGGGTGCGTTTTGAAGATTTGGATGACGTGTTGAGCTATCCCAACGAACGCAAAATCGCGTGGCTCTACGCCAGGAAGAAGAACAGGCAGGCAAACGAGTGAACCTACCCGGAGTCTTACGACATTGCACACGTCTGGCACACGCACTGGCGGCTGGCGTCGCCGTTGTGGCGATGCTGGCCGCTCCATTGACCGTCTACGCGAACGATACGACGGACACGACTGATTCATCCGATACGACGGACGCAACGGGCAATCAGACCGAGAATCAGCCCAAGCAGAGCATTGCCATCACGCAAAGCACCCCCATCGTCACCTCCAAATCGGGCTATCGTGTCACCGCGGTCATCAGCAATACGGACAGCACGGCCACGTCAAGCGGCACACTGCACCTGACCACCAATGCGTTGTTCACCTTTGTCTCGCGCACCGATATTCAGAATTGGGCCGAGAACAACGCCCCCATCCCAACCCCCAACGAGTTGGGTTCCGTTGACGTGCCATCGATTCCCGCCGGCGGCACTGCCACCGTCACCATCGAGGTGAACGCCAATCAGCAGACCCTTGCCTCCATAGGGAGTTGGGGACCGAAACCGCTGATGCTGTCGTATATCGTTGGCAATCAGATACTCGCCGATTTGCCGAGTTTTCTGACCCGATCTTCGGATGGGCTCAACACCGCGACAACACCGGCCATGAACCTGACCGTGGCCATGCCCTACACCGCCAGCGGCTGGCAGGTCGATAATAAGGCCATCAGCAATCGCATTGCCGAAACCACCACTTCCTCGACATCAACATCGTCCAAGTCCAACAGCACGGACAAGGCCGACAAGTCCGATAACGCCGACGCCAGCAACGCGGCCAAAGCCACTGATACGCAAGCCATATCCTTATCCGAACAGGATGCCGATACCGCGCGATCCCTTGGGCAGACATTCGCCAAGCACCGCTCGCTGCAAGTGATCGCGGATCCTCTGTATTGGCGTCAGTCCGCAGTGCAACCGTCCATTGCCGGCATCATGCAGCCCGCCGACTTCGACATCACCGCCTATACCGCACTGGACGATACCGCGGCCTACGAAAAGGCCGGCATCACCACTGAGCAGTGGAACGCCAAGCAGGCGGCCGCATGGTATGCCGACGGAGGCGACTCCGAAACACCCTCCGCGTACGCATGGCAGGGCAACAACTGTTGGACGTTGGATGCGCTGACCGCAGCACGCGAGCAGGGCTATGACACGGTGATTGCCGATGCCTCTTTCGATGCCGACCAGACTGAAGCCGTACACACAGGCACCTACGTGGTGGATACGCCTGCCGGCGATGTCACCGTGCTGAAGGAGCAATCGACCTTGGGCACGCTGGCCAAGGGCCAAGCCACCAGCACGGACGCGCAGGCCGAGTCCAGCGATGCCGGTCGGTTGGCCCGACTGGTCGCTCAGAGCGCGTTCTACCAGATGGAACAGCCCTATACATCCCGATACCTGCTTATGACGTTCTCCCGCACCACGGAGGCCAGCTGGATCGATCAGGTGATGAGCGCCTTCGAGCAGGCGTCTTGGTTGAATCTGACGGACCTGAAGACCATGGCCAAGGCCGATCCGTACAATGTCAGCGATTCGGTCAATCCCGACAAGGCCGATGATGCCAACACCGCCAATACCCGGTCGGCGTTGAGACAGTTGGCTGACAGCCGGCATGACATCATGCGCATGGCCACCTCCATATTGAGGAACGAGATTGATTCCGACGAGGTCTCGTCGTTGGACCCGCAGGCCCTGGCCCGGCAGGACGCCAATGACACCGCCTCGCATAGCAACGATCCGACGCAATGGATTGGCTCTTTACTGGCGCTGCATGACGATATGGCGCTGCGGTCCATGTCTGGCTCCCCCCAGCCGACAGCCACGCGAAAAGCCATGGTCAAAGCCACGAAAACACTGGCCAGCGATCTTCTGAACGGCGTACGCATCAACCCATCGGAATCAATATCCGTGTTCAGCGAATCCGCGAAAATGCCAATCACCGTCAGCAATGACCTTCCCTACGCCGTCAGCGTGCAGGTCAACTCACTGACTGACTCCATGCAGATCGTCACCTCGCGAACCGCTGACATCGATATTCCCTCGCATAGCGACGCTCAGGTGACCTTCACCATCCGCGTTTCCACTTCCGGCTCATCGACGGCCCATGTGTCGTTGACCGACCGGGAAGGCAACAGCTTCGGCAACACGCAGGACACCGCGATCACCAGTGTGATGCGCATCAGTGATGCCAGCGGCTTCATTATCATCGGCTTCGCCGTGCTACTGTGCATTATCGGCCTGTGGCGGCAGTTCCATCGGAAGAAGGACCCCGACGAATGAGTTCAACCGTAGGTCGTAATTCCCTGATCATGGCCACGGGAACCGCTGCTTCCCGTGTGACCGGTCAGCTCCGCACGATTCTTCTCGCTGCGGCCATCGGCACCACCGGATTGGCGGCCAACGCCTATCAGGCCGGTTCCATGATTCCCCAATCCGTGTTCACGCTGGTGTCCGGCGGCATCTTCAACGCCGTGCTGGTGCCCCAGATCGTGCGCACGTTGAAAGAAAAAGACGCCCAAGAACGACTGAATCGCCTGATTACGTTGGCCATCGGCATCCTATTGGCCATGACCGTGGTGATGGCGGCGGCCAGCCCTCTGCTTGCCCGCCTGTACGTGGGTAGCGACGATCACCAGATGATAGCCCTGACCACCTCGTTCACCCTGTGGTGCATGCCTCAGGTGTTCTTCTACGGCCTGTATACGGTGTTGGGTCAGATTCTGGCCGCCAAAGACCATTTCCTCACGTATGCGTGGAGTTCAACCGGTGCCAACATTATTAGTTGCGCCGGTTTTACTGGCTTTATTCTGCTGTTCAGCAAGGCCAATGAACAGCCCCTCGAATTCTGGACCGCCGACAAAATCGCGCTTACCGCAGGCACCTGGACTTTGGGCGTGGCCTTCCAAGCGCTGATACTGTTCCTGCCGCTGGCCCGTATCGGGTTCAAGTACAAACCCAGCTTCGGGCTTGGCGGCTTTGGACTCAGGTCTATGGGTCCCGTGGCGTTAGGCTCTTTGGGCGTGGTGATCACCAGTGAGATCTGCGGCATTATCCTTACCCGTATCGCCACATCCGCACCGCAGCGCGCCCACGAACTGACGGGTGCCAGCCTGTTCAGCGTGGCAGGCAACGCGACCTATCAGAATGCGTACACACTGTTCATCCTGCCCTATTCACTCATCGCCGTATCGGTATCCACGGCTATGTTCCCCAAAATCTCCCGTTCCATCGCAGCTGCGAATCTGGATGAGGCACGGCACGACCTGGTCAGCGCACTGAATAATGTGGGCCTGCTCATCATGTTCTTCGCCGCCGCCATGGTCGTGTTCCCCGAACCGATCATCCGTGCATTGCTTCCGTCCGTCTCGATGGACGAGACTATGTTGATCTCCTATGCGCTTATCGCCTTGTCTATGGGCATTCCATTGGGGTCGGCGTTCCTGCTGATCCAGCGCACGTTCTACGCCTTTGAGGACGGCCTTCACCCCTTCCTGTCCGCGGTGATGCAGTATGGATTCACCTCAATATTCATGATCATCGGCATGATGGTACTTCCTCCTGAGCATTGGGTACTCGGCATCGCCTGCTCGGTGACCCTCGGTGGATTACTGGCGTTGCCGCTGACGTTGATGATGTTGCGCCGCAAGTTCGAAGGCAATCTTGACGGTCGGGAGATCACGAGGACATATGCCAAGGCCATTGTGGCGGCACTGGCTTCCGGAGTTGTGGTCTGGCTGATCAAACGACCGGTAGTCGCACTGCTCGGCGCGGATATTCGACCAGTAGGCGGGCACATGAGCTGGTGGTCTGCGCTGGCCATCTGCGTGGTGCTCACCATTGTGCTGGCCGTAGTATATGTGGCTGTGTTGTGGGTGGTACACACCCCGGAACTCATCAGCGCCTATCACTCGATACTGGCCCGTCTACACAAGACTCCGGCCAGTGAGGACGTTGCTGTGACAGCCCAGCCGGAAAAAAGTCGACGCTACGTAAATCAATCCTGAGACGGAGCCCGTCAAGGATAGCCCCGCACGTAGAATATCTAAGACCAATCTCGAACACCAATCACACGGAGCCGAACGCACTATGAAACCGCAACTCGGAGACACGATTCTCAACCGATACACCTTGGTATCATCGTTGCGTGAGGAGCCTGGCATTCAGGCATGGAAAGCCAACGACCGTGTGCTGGCAAAGGATTGCCAGCTGTTCATCATTACCGATCGCAGCGCTTTCGCCGCAATCGATAAGCTCGCTGGTCGCATCGCCGCCACTCGCCCTGATCGTGTGATTCCCATACTGAAATACCGTATGGAATCCGACGTACTTCTCATTGTCATGCCGGTGGATAGCGGCCAATGCCTGACTGACTACATGGTAGATACCGCCAAGCCGCTCAGCTACAGCGCCATCCGGTCGATTATCGGAGAATGCGCCGACGTGCTGCGCGAGGTCATTGCGGATACTCCCAGCGGCATCGTCATCACAACCGACACCGTTCGAGTGACTACCTCCGGTGTGCAAATTGCCGATGCACCATGTGCCACGATGCTGGCCGATACGTCCGCTACCGATCTGCGTACGGACGGTCCTGAACGGTATGCGATTCGCCAGCTTGCGGCATTACTCTATACCCTGCTGACACGCACGCCAAGCCAAGCGACACCCACATTCAATCTGCGTGCCTTGCCGCAAGACACCCCTGGCGAATTCCGCGTGATTTGCAAGCGTGGATTGGCCTTGAGCGAGCCCGACGATCATACGTTGCCAATGGCTGCCCTTGTAGAACTCGACGCCTTGTTGGGTAATTGGAAGCCGCTCTCTGAACTGAGCGATGCTGATATTGCTTTGCCGAGCGTGGAAAGCGATTGCTCGATTACCAAGGCGATACTGAAGCCTGCCAACGAGACTGATATCTGTCTCTTATACACATCTCCGAGCCCACGAGACTCGACGTCATCTCG
>ENA-OWZU01000360-OWZU01000360.1-human-gut-metagenome-genome-assembly--contig:-NODE-360-length-14781-cov-23.658835_pt1 | contig 14781 bp, 10 predicted proteins | sample MGYA00249263_ERZ652121 | MGnify/ENA primary metagenome ERZ652121 (study PRJEB26925, sample SAMN05827113) | human gut metagenome | biome: ENVO:2100002; feature: ENVO:00000062; material: ENVO:00002003... | reverse complement strand
GAGATGACGTCGAGTCTCGTGGGCTCGGAGATGTGTATAAGAGACAGGTTTACAAGTTGACAAGGTAGGCTTTTTTTTACTAGCTTGAAGTAAGCGCTACCAATGGATATAGGGGTTAGATATGGAGAAGAAAGATTTAAAGCATTTGAGTCGTAGTGAGTTGGTGGATGTCATTTGCGAGATGAAAAAGGATACTACAAATTCAAATGATTTAACAATGGAAGAAATAGAATCGGAGCAGAAGCGATTAAAGGATAGGGCTGTATATCGTAAAACTTTAAAAGGGACAATTGGTATATTGGTTGTGGTAGCTGCCATTTCTGTTTTAGTAGCTACTTTATGGATGCCCGTATTATCTATTTATGGCTATAGTATGTCTCCTACTTTAGAACAGGGTCAGTATGTTGTTTCTGTAAAGAAAACAGATTTAAAGTCGGGAGATATTGTAGCTTTTTGGCAAGGAAATAAGTTGTTGGTAAAACGTGTTATTGCCAGTCCTGGTCAATGGGTAGATATTGATGTGAATGGCAATGTGAGTGTGGATGGTAAAGCATTGGATGAAAAGTATCTTAATGAAAAAGCTTTAGGAAATTGTGATATTGATCTTCCACACCAGGTGTCTGAATCGCATTGGTTTTTAATGGGTGATAATAGGGATACTTCTATAGATTCTAGAAGTAGAGTGATTGGAGATATTTCGAAAGAACAAATTGAGGGGCAGATTATTTTTAGAATTTGGCCTTTTGATCAAATAGGAAGCGTAAAGTAGGTGAGAGAGCATGGTTTCGGAATATATAAAAAAACTACTAAAGGATAAAGCACGGTTAAAGAAATGGAAAAAGATTACTTTAGCCCTTTCTTGCGTGGTTGTTTTTTGTGTGGTTTATGCACTGACTCTTCCGGCCATTACTTTAGAGGGTAAAACCATTTGTGGAATGGAAGAACATACTCATACTGAAGAGTGTTATCAAGATGAGGAATTAGTGTGTGGTAAAGAAGAGCATCAACATTCTGAAGATTGTTACGAAAAAGAAGAAGAACAAGAGCCTGTTGAAGAAGAGAATACGCAACCAGAACTAACAGAGCCTAGTGATGAAGTAGAAACAGTTGCAGAATCAGAAGATAATAAACAAGATGAGAGTAATGAAGAAGAACAACAACAGGAATCAACTCAAGTTACTTCTGAAGGGTTTGATTTAAATAGTGATGCAAGTAAAATTAAATCCGTTGATTGGTATTATATAAAGGGTGATACTAAAACTAAGATTGATGTGACTGGTAATACAAAAATACCTGGGGATGCCACAATAAAACTAAGTGTAAATTATCAAGGAATACAGATTGAATCTTTAAAAGCAAATTATAATCGTACATTAATATTCAATTTACCAGATATTCTTAGAAACGCATCGGCACAAGGTAGTGTTATGTCAGGACAAACGAATGCTGGTAATATAACTGTAGATAATGGAAAAGTAAAGGTTCAATTTAATGAAGAATATTTAAATGGATTGAAAGATAAAGGAACGACAACGATTGATGGTGACTTCTATGTTACTGGAGAGGCGAATTTAAGCAAAGTACCAGAAACAGGAAAAGCTACGATTACCATAGCAGGAAAAGAGTATACATTGAATTTTGGTGAGAATCCAATTGCACATTATGGAAAAGTAGATGTAAAAAAATCTTGTGAAAAAACAGATCCAAATAGTGATTATATTAAGTATACAATTATTGTGAGTGCTGGTGAGGACGGTTGTCCAGATGTGAAAGTAGTTGATACTTTTTCAGCCAATTCTAATTTGATTAGCTATATAAATGTAAATAAGACAAAAACACCCCTTTTAGATAAAGAGAATCAACAAGATCCTTATGAATTTGTTGAATTAGGCAAAACTCATGGAAGCATATATCTAGGATCAACTTCAAGTGAAAGTAATCCTATACCTTCAGGGAATACAAAGAATGATAATGAAACTGGAAGTCTTGTTTGGGATATAGGTGCAATGTCAGCAAATGAAACACGTACTTTAACTTATTTTGCGAAGTTGAAAGAAGGTGTTGCGTTGAATAATAAAACTATCAATAATCAGGCTGTTGTATATTCAAATACAATCAAGCGTGTTTATAGTAATAATGAGTTTACTCCAAAAGTAGATTATTCCATGAGTAAAGAAAGAGTGGGTTCTGTTGTTAGACAAGATGATGGATCCTATAAGATAGACTATAAGTTGTATTTTAAATTGAATGAAAACGAAAGTAATTATCCAGTAAAAGATTTAGTGTTTTATGATTGTTTAAATTATGAAGATGCTTTTTCAACAGATTCAAATATATTAAAGTATGTAAAATATGATTCTAGTAGTTTTAATCTTTCTGTACAAAAAAAGGGAGATTCGAATTACTCTAAAGTTGATAAATCAAATTATGTTATTCAATGGTCAAATGACCGTCAAAATTATGTAACAGAATGGAATGGTACAGATAATCCAACTTGTTTCAAACTTGCAGGTAAAGAGGGTAATCCTATAATTGTAAATCCTGGGGATTCTTATTATGTAACCTATACATTGATAGTAAAACCTGGGGCTTTTGCGGAAGCAAAAAAAGATAGTATAGATATAAAGAATAGATTTTTGTTGTCAGCTTCAAATGTTGAAAAACAATTTGGAGACGCATTTAATCGAGTGTGGCATACAGAACAAATTAACACTTATAAATGGGATGAAAAAACAGTTGGGAGTGCCACAACGAAAGATACCACTATAAATATGTCTGAAAACAGGTATGTAAAAGATAATAATAATAAGTATATCGTAGATAATTCAACCGATACATTTCAAATACCTAAAGGTAGTTATCTATACACAGTAATGGTAAATGATACGTTAGGTGATTGGGATGCAACAAAAGTACAAATGTCTGATCAGTTGAAATCCGATAAGATGCAATATGTGGGTTATGTAAAAATTGAAGCTTTAGAAGTAACAAAAAAGGCAAATAATTTAAGTTCGACGGGAGATAGTAATGCGCATATAAATACTCTAGGCAGAGAATATAAATCAAAAGAAGTAAAATGGGTAAAAATTGATGGAGAAACAAGATTTACATTAATGCCAAGTGATTTAGGTTGGAGGAAAAATAAATATGCATATCGATTTACTTATTATGCAAAACCAGTAAATCAAGATACTTATGGTAATTCAAAAGTAACAAATACATTTACTCTAACAGGAAATGTTGTTGGAAGAGATGGTGAAATATTTAATATTTCAAATATTTCTTCAAATAAGGAAGTTACAATTTCAGGTAATTATAAGATGAATGTAAAAAAATCATCTTGGTATTATGAAAGTCCGAAAGTTGATAGTGGAAATTGGGCAAAAGGAAAAATTTATTGGGTTGTAGAAGTTAGTGGAACTGCAATAAAAAAAGATACTATCTTTAAAGATACGATATCAAAAGATAAGACAAATTCTTACTTGCATGATGATTCATTAGTTGGTATTTACAAAGGTAAATTATCGGATGATAAATCAATAACAAGTTTTAAAGATTTGGAAGAGTTAAAGACTACAAGTGGTTTAGTTGATGTAAAAGGCGAGTTCTCTAATCTTAAGGTTACAAATAATTCTGAGTTAAGTATTACCGCAAATAAGAATATAGAACTTAAAGATAAAAAGTTGTATATGATTATTGCCACAGAACCTTCTTCATTGCCAACAGATTATAGAGACTACAATGAATATGAAAATCAAATTAGTACAAATGATGATGGTGAAAATGATATTAGTTGGGGTTCAGCAACAAAAACACTGTGTGGAGGTGCAGATATTCTAAAAGAGTTAGGACAAACCTTCACATATGATGGAAGTACGCTAACTAATATTGAACCAGGAAGAGATCAAGGAGATACGACAAAGATATTTAAGGATGGATTATCTGATACTGGACCTGGATTATATGCTTCTTGGGTATTTAAACTAAATTACGCTGGTGAACTATCAGGAACATATCGTGTATTAGAAAAAATTCCTGAAGGTATGGATTTGGCGTATATACGTGTTAAATGGATCGGACCTAAACAGGATACTATTCAATCAAAAAAAATCACAAATCTTGGTTCTGAATGGACACCGAAACAAACAAAAGATGCTCCAATAGATAATAAAGGGCGAAAAGAGACAACAACATATTATGTGAACGGAAATCAGGCTCTTATAGAATTGGGTGATTTTATAGCTGGACAAGTAAGAGATGATTATTCTGTGGATGTGCAGGTGGTTTGTAAAGTAAAAGATTCCGATGTGTTACATGGAATGGAAAAAACATTCACAAATGAAGTTGAATTACAAACTACAAATGGACAAAAGATGAATAATGCGACTTCATCCGCAACTTTGAAGGGACAGAATCTTGAAAAGTCGATGACTACTAATCAACCAGCCAATGAAAAAGTTAAATTCACAATTAAAGCGAATCCTCTTGGGCAGAAGATTCCTGTTAGTGAAGGGGCAACATTAAAGCTTATAGATAAATTGAGTAATTCGTTGCTTTTAGATACAAAATCAATAAAAGCTATTGATAAAGACGGTGCTGTAGTAGATATTAAATCTGCATTAAAAGATGACAATACGCTAGAAATTGAGATACCTAATGACAAGGCAATCACAATTACTTATGAAGCAACAGTGAATGCACCACCAGGACAAAAGGTAGATTTTTCTAATGAAGCTTATTGGGAAGGATATACCCCTTCAACTGGTGTTAAGGTTGAAAAAAAAGGGTATTTATATACCGCAGGTGGAACTGTATCTAGTGGTAATAATATCAAGTTGAATATTTTAAAAAGAGATGAGAATGATTTATCCAAATCATTATCTGGTGCTGAATTTACAATGGTTGAATGTGAGCGCTTGGAGGATGGCACAATAAAACAAAAAGATGAAACTTTTAATTGGTCTGGGACGACAGATAATAATGGAAATTTAAGTTTTGGTAGTGGTTCAGCAACTGATCATGTAATGCAATATAACACTATTTATAAAGTGACAGAAACTAAAGCACCAAAAGATTATGTAAAGAGTGAGCAAGAATTATACATAATGGTACCAAGGATTGAGTCAGGAGAAACTGACTATTCAACTTATGTTAAAGCATGTTTAAGTGACAATCGAATAAAAGTACAATATCAAGGAACATATGTTTTAACTGTATACAACCATAAAGGTGAAATTACTATTGAAAAGAAGTTTAAAAATCCTGGTAACCATGATATGAATCCTGTAACAGGAACATACCTTTTTGGATTATATGAAAAAAAAGATGGAACAGGAGATCCACTTCAAACAATATGGATTAAATATAATGAAGGATCAACCAAAGCTGATAGTAATAAATTTATTAATTTAGATTTGAACAAAACTTATTATGTTTACGAATTAGATGATCAAAAGAAACCGATTACTGATTCTAATGTTCATGTCATTAATGGATTAGAATATTTAACAACTTATAAAACAACGAATGCTATACAGTCAAATGTGGCAAAGAACGGCGATACGGTAACAGTGACAAATCAAAGCCGTACAAAAATATTACCTTCAACAGGTAGTATGGGAACCCTGATTTACAGGTTATTAGGAGCAACGTTGGTGGTTGCTAGTATAATATGCCTGTCAAATATAAATAAAAATAATAGAAAAGAAAATAGGAGAAAGAAATGAAATTAATAAAAAAAATTGCAACCATTATGTTTGCGCTCATGATGGTATTCTCATTAAGCACAAACGCAAAAGCAGTAACTAATTCAGGTAGTACACAAGATAACAATACTGGTACTATAAAAATAACAAACCCCAAACAAGGTCATACTTATAAATTATATAGAATTCTAGAATTGGATAGTTTTAGCTATGAAGATGATTCCAAGGAAACTGGTAACTATTCATATCGTTTAAGAACAGATGAAGAAGGTGCCAAATGGAAAGAATTTATTGAAAAAAATGCTAAAGATGCTGGATACATTGCTTTTGATGACCAAGGATATGTGATTAAAGGTAACAATTCAGGGGATACAGATTATGTTAATTTTGCTAAGGAAGCAATCAAATATGCAAATAAAAATGGTATTACCCCAGATAAAACTAAAGATGCAACCAATAGTAACCCTATAGAAATTAGTGGTTTAAAATTAGGGTTTTATGCAGTTGATTCATCTGTTGGTGCACTTTGTGGTTTAACTACAGCTGATACTACTACAGAAATTCAAGAAAAAAATGAAGTTCCCACTATAATTAAAAAGGTAAATAATAAAGCGTCTAATGAAAGTGGTTGGTCATCAAGAAGCTTTGCTAATATTGGAGATGAAATTGAGTTTAAAACAACTTTAACAGTACAAAAGGACGCGGAAAATTATATTTTACATGACACGTTAGATAAAGGATTTACATTAAATCAAGAATCTATTAAAGTAGCTAAAAAAGATGAATCAGAATTACAAGATGGTACAGATTATACTTTAACGTATAACGATAATAAAGGATCTGATACTACACCTTGTTCATTCCATATAGAATTTAAGAGTCCTTTCTATAATGGATTAAATCCGGGGGATGAATATACTATTACTTATACAGCAATTTTGAATAAAGATGCGTATATTGGACATAATGACAAAGATAATTACAACGGAAATAAAAATACGACTTGGTTGGCATATGGAGATTCACGAACTGGTAACAAAATTACAAATACATATACATATCAAATTCCAGTGTTTAAATATACCATGAATGGTTCTGTTGAAAAAGGATTGAAAGATGCTACATTTATATTAAGTAAAGATAAACAAGGTACACAAAAAGTTTCTTTTGTGAAATTAGACGCAGAAGGCGAATGCGATGTTTATAGAGTTGCTATTGCTGGAGAAACTGGTGTTGATTCAATTACAACTAACAGTAGCGGTAAATTTAAGTTGGTTGGTCTATCTGATACATATTATTTAACAGAAACGAAAGCACCAAAAGGTTATAATAAGTTAACTAAACCATTAAAAATATATGTTTCTGAAGGGAATAGTATTCGTGTTGATGACAGCACTCAACTAAGAACTGACGTTAAAGTAGAGAATAAATCAGGTAAATTACTACCATCTACTGGTGGTGCAGGTACAACAATGATCTACTTGATTGGTGGAGCATTAGTATTGGGTTCTGGTGTTGTATTGGCTACAAAGAGAAGAGTTAAAAATAAATAGTTTATTTGATTTGTTTTAATTAACAATAGGGAGAGGGTTGTGAGATGAGAAAACATATTTCAACTATAATTGCGATACTTGTTTTTATTGCGGGCCTTTCCTTATTGTTGTATCCAACGGTGAGTAATTATTGGAATTCTAAACATCAAACGGCTGTTGTTGCTAATTATTCTGAAAAGATAGAGAAGATGGATGACAAGGATAGGCAGGCTGCGATAGATTCGGCTATTTCCTATAATACTGGGTTGGTTTCTAATAGTGGTCGTTTTACTCCAAGTGATTCAGATCTTAGTTTATATAAGAGTCTATTAAATGCGGATGGTACGGGTATGATGGGATATATCACAATACCTGAGATTCGTTGTAAGCTAGCTATTTATCATAGTGTGGATGATTCTGTTTTACAGGTGGGTGTTGGTCATTTAGAGGGTTCTTCACTTCCTGTTGGTGGTAGTAGTACGCATTGTGTTATTTCTGGTCATAGAGGGCTGCCGAGTGCTCGTTTGTTTACGGATATTGATCGTCTTGAAAAGGGGGATTTATTTTATCTGCATGTGTATGGCAAGGTTTTGGCGTATGAGGTGGATAAGATTTCGGTTGTAGAGCCTGAGGATTATGGTCCTTTAGAGATTGAAGAAGGTAAAGATCTTTGTACGTTACTTACGTGTACGCCGTATGGTATTAATACGCAGCGTTTGATGGTTCGTGGTCATCGTGTGGTAGATAGTATGTATGATGAATCGAATATTACTTCAGATGCAGCTCGAGTGGATACTTTAGTGGTGGCTTCTTGTGTTGGTGTTGTATTATTGTTGGTTGGTATTATTGTTTCGAAGATATGGAGGTTAAGAGAACGTGAAAAAAATAATTCGTAGTGTATTGTGTATATTTCTTTTTGTTCTTGTATGTACTCCTGTTTTCGCAAGTGATTATTCGAGTTTAACAGTGACTTGTCCAGCTTCAAATATAGATGTTCGCTTATATCGTGTGGCGGATGCGGATTATAATTTGGTGGGTGCTTTTAAATCCTATTCGGTTTCAAAGGATTGGAATATTCTTGGCGATTATATTGATCGTGACAATATTGAATGTGATGATGAAGTGAAGTCAGATTCAGATGGTAAGGCTTTATTTTCTCATTTAACTAAAGGTGTTTATTTAGTGAAGGCTTTAGATAATGCGGATTATACAATATCGGTTTCTGTTGTGTATGTGGATTCAGATTGTGATGTTGAATTAAAGTATGAGCCTAGAGTTGAAACGACTTCTTTGCGTGTTCAAAAAGTATGGAAGGATGACGACAAGAAAAATCGTCCTAGTTCTATTGGTGTAGATTTACTTGGGGATGGTAAAGTCGTAGATCATCAGGTATTAAGTGAAGAAAATCATTGGACATATGCTTGGAATGATTTGTCGGGTGATATGAGATGGAGTTGTGTAGAGACAAGTGTTCCTTCTGGATATAGTGTAAGTTCTTATCGAGAAGGGGATCATATTGTGTTAAAGAATAGTTTGAATAAGGTTGTGGATTCTAAGAAATCAGAATCAAATCTTCCTTTGACAGGTCAGTTGTGGTGGCCTGTACCCGTATTATTGTTTGTGGGACTTGGATGTATATGCACCAGCAAGTTCTAAAGTATATTGGCTGTATCTGTATTGTACTGGCCCTGGGACTCACTTTGTTTAATGTGTATGATACGTTTCGGGCTAGAAAGAGTGAAGAAAAGATATTGGCTGCCTATAATTTAAAGAATGATTTGGATCCAGATATGTTGATTGATCCAGATATGGATATGCCTGAAGTAGAACTGGACGGTTTATCTTGTATTGGAACGATTGAGATTCCTTCTTTGGACATTAAGCTTCCGGTTACGAGTGAATTTACGTATGATTTGATGAAACTTGCGCCTTGTCGATATTCGGGTAGTGTATATAAGGGGAATATGGTGATTGCGGCACATAATTCTTGGTTTCATTTTGGAAGAATTCATAGTTTAGATCCGGGTAGTCAGGTCGTATTTACGGATGCACTTGGAAATCAGTTTGAATATCGTGTTGTTTTAATTGAAACTTTAACGCCAGATAGTGTTGAGGATATGACTTCTTCGGATTATCCTTTGACTTTATTTACGTGTACTTTGGATGCGAAAAATAGAGTAACAGTTCGATGTAAATAAAAAGAGAAATCGGTTTTGATTTCTCTTTTAGCTTAATTTATCTTGCACGATTTTCTTTACCATTGGATAGGCAATAAGTGCAATCACAATACCTGCAACTCCTTGTACTACGTTGGCTGGGATTTCACTTGCAGCTACGATCCAGCTTCCTTTTAATATGTATTTGGCAATGAAGTATCCAAATACCATAATGACAGATCCCAATACGTAGCTTGCGATTTGTTTCGGTTTAGAGTAGTTTTTCATAAGTAGGGATACTACGATTCCTTCTAGTCCTTTGATGATTAGGGTAAAGAAGAAGTAGTGTCCGTATCCTCCGGCTACATCGGCTAGTGCGCTTCCTAAGCCTCCAATCAAGAAGCTTTCAAATGGATTTAAAAAGCTTGCGAATAATAGGATGAATCCGTCTCCTAGGTTGAAGTATCCGTCTAATGCGTTTGGTACTTTGATGAACATGGTTGCGACAAATACAAGTGCCATACCTAGTCCTGTTAGTACGATTTCGTATGTTTGTTTATTTTTCATAATCTTTCCTTCTTTCTGTAACTTAGTGACTATTATACTTGTTTCTGTATATAAAAAAATATACAATTATAAAAAATAAATAGGGGACAGTTGATGAAAAAGTATCAAATAATTTATGATTTGTATAAGGAGTCGATTCTTTCCGGGATCTTAAAGTATGGGGATCGTGTGGATTCGATTCGTGAATGTGTAAAGAAGATGAATGTGTCTAAGACCACGGTGGAAAATGCATATAATAAGTTGGTGTTGGATGGGTTTATTTCGAGTCAAGAAAAAGTGGGGTATGTGGTGAGTATGAATCCGGAGCGTATCTTACTGCATCAGGAAATCTTGGATTATTCTTCGAGTCATAAAGAAAAATCGTATGATTATGATTTTCGGATTCAGTCGGTTTCTTTTGATTCGTTTGAAACGACGATTTGGAAACGATATATGAAGTCGGTATTGAATGATAAGCGTTTGATGTCAAGTTATGGTCTAGCACAGGGTGAGTATGGATTAAGGCAGGCTCTATGTAAGTATGTGTATCAGAATCGGAATATTTTGTGTTTTCCTGAGCAGATGGTGATTGGTTCCAACTATCAGTCTTTGTTGTATATATTTTGTGGGATGTTGGATAAGTCGAAGGTGATTGGTTTAAGTACGTTAGTGGATGATCAGGCGAAGCAGGTATTTTTGTCGTATGGTTTTCGTGTGGAATATTTAAATCCAAATTCTTTTGTGAAGGATATTCAAAGATTGCATGTGGATGTTGTCTATGTGAATACGACTTGTTTTACGTCTGATAGACAGTCTATGAGTGAAAGAATTCGTGAGGAATTGGTTTCTTTAGAGAATGTTTTGATTCTTGAGGATGATTATAATGGGGAGCTTGTGTATGCTTCTAAAATCAAGACTTCGTTGTGTTCAAAAAGTAAGAATGTGATTTATTTTTCTTCGTTTTCAAGACTATTGTTACCGAGTCTTCGTATTGGGTATATGATTTTAAATGAGGAGTATATGCGTAAGTATAGTGCTTCTTATTTTGGCCCAACGACGAGTAAAATTGAGCAGGTGGCTTTTACGCAGTATATTGTGGATGGGTATTTGCAGAAGCATTTAAGAAAGCTTGTTCGTGAGTATAAGGAGAAGCATTTGTATTTAAAGAAATTGATGGATACTTATATGAGTTGTTCGTATATTTTGGATGAGACATATATGGCGTATTGGTTAAATTTAGATGTGGATGTATCACGCTTTAGGGATTTGTGTGAATCGCATAGTGTCGCAATTAGTATTTTAAATGGGCGTGTGGGATTGTCTTTTGCGAGTATGAGTAAAGAATTGATGTTAGATGGTGTGATTCGTCTTGCAGAAATATGGAAAGAGTGTTAAAATTTTATCGATTCGACAGTGAAGAAGATAAGTAGGATTAAAAGTTCTTATGTATAGAGAGAGGGCGTTTGGTGAAAGCTCTTCGAGTCTTTTAGTTTGAAGCTACTTTGGAGTTGAAACGTAGTCGGCGTTAACGAGTGAATTGAGGGCATTTTTCGATTTTGAAAAATGAACTAGGATGGTACCGCGTAATTATACGTTCCTAGAAATAGGAGCGTTTTTTTTATTGGAGGAGAAAAGATGAAACAATTAACTGGTAATCAGATTCGTCAGATGTTCTTGGATTATTTTAAATCTAAAGGGCATATGATTGAGCCGGGCGCAAGTTTGATTCCGCACAATGACCCAACATTATTATGGATCAATGCGGGTGTTGCGGCTTTGAAGAAATATTTTGATGGTAGTGAAAAACCGGCTTCAAATCGTATTGCGAATGCGCAGAAATCAATTCGTACGAATGATATTGAAAATGTGGGTCGTACAGCTCGTCACCACACATTCTTTGAAATGTTAGGAAACTTCTCAATTGGAGATTATTTCAAGGATGAAGCGATTCAGTTTGCGTGGGAATTTTTAACAAGCGAAGAATGGATGGGTATTGATAAGGACAGATTGTATGTGTCTGTATATACAGATGATGCGCGTGCTTATGAAGTATGGACTACAATTTGTGGTGTAGACCCTAGTCATATTTTAAAGACAGATGATAACTTTTGGGAAATTGGTAAGGGACCTGGTGGACCTGACAGTGAAATTTTCTTTGATCGTGGAGAAAAATATGATCCTGAGGGATTGGGAGAAAAATTATTCTTTGATGAAATGGAAAATGATCGTTATGTAGAAGTATGGAATGTTGTATTCTCTCAATATGATTGTGATCCAAGTATTGATCGTAAAGATTATAAGGAACTTCCTCAGAAGAATATTGATACAGGTATGGGTCTTGAGCGTTTGGTAGCCTTAGTTCAGGATGGAGAAACAAACTTTGATACGGATTTATTCTTGCCTATTATTCGTGCAACAGAAGCTATGGCGAAACATCCTTATGAAGGTGAATATAAGATGGCTTACCGTGTTATCGCGGACCACGTTCGTACAGTGACTTTTGCGTTGAGTGATGGTGCTAACTTCTCAAATAGTGGTCGTGGATATGTACTTCGTCGTGTACTTCGTCGTGCTGTTCGTTATGGTTTAAAATTAGGTTTGGATGAACCATTCTTATACAAACTAGTTCCTGTTGTTGCGGATTTAATGGAGGATTTCTATCCTTATTTGCAGGAGCATGTTGCGTTCAACCAGAAGTTGATTAAGGTGGAAGAAGAAACTTTCAAGAAGACTTTAAAGGTTGGTCAGGCTTTACTAGACGAAGAGATCAGCAAGGCTAAAGATGGTAAGTTGAGTGGTGAAGTTGTCTTCAAATTGTATGATACATATGGATTCCCATTTGAATTAACACAAGAAATTGCTGAGGAAAGTGGAATTACAGTAAGTCATGATGAGTTTGATGCAGAGATGAACAAACAAAAAGAGCGTGCTCGTAATGCGCGTAATGTAAAGGATTCTTTTGCGTCTCAAAATGAAGAGTTGATGAACTTCAATGAGCCTAGTGAATTTATTGGTTATGATCACTTGACTTGTGATGGTAAGATTATTGCGTTATTTAATGCAGAAGGTAAAATGGTTGATTCATTAGAAGATGAAGGTATGATCATTTTAGATGAGACTTGTTTCTATGCCGAAAGTGGTGGACAGGTTGCCGATAAGGGAACATTTACTGCGGATGGTGTAGAAGTAGAAGTATTGGATGTTCAAAAGACGCGTAATAAACAGCATATTCACACAGTTAAAATCAATAGTGGTGTATTAGAAAAGGGTATGTCTTTACATGGTGAAGTCAATGTCAAAGATCGTTTGGCAACTACGGCGAACCACTCTTGTACACACTTATTGCAGTCGGCTTTAGTTAAGGTGTTGGGTGATCATATTCACCAGGCTGGTTCTTATAATTGTCCTGAATATTTGCGTTTTGACTTTAATCATTATGAAAAGGTTACGGCCGAACAATTGGCTGAAGTAGAACGTATTGTGAATGAATATATTAGTGCGGCTTATCCAGTAACGAAAGAAGTAATGCCTATTGAAGAGGCTAAGAAGTCTGGTGCCACTGCATTATTTGATGAGAAGTATGGAGATACAGTTCGTGTTGTAACAATGGGAGATGTATCTAAGGAATTCTGTGCGGGATGTCACGTAGAAAATACAGCTCAGATTGGTTTATGCAAGATCATTAGTGAGGAAAGTATTGGTTCAGATTCTCGTCGTATTACAGCGAAGACTAAGTTTGCGGCTTATGAAGACTTTGCGTCTGAACATGCAATGTTAGAAAATATTGCGGATAGTGCGAAACAAAAGGGTATCAAGAATATTGATACAAAGGTTGAAGCCGCATATAAGACTATGCACGATATGCAAAAGGAAATTGATAACTTGAAAAACCAAATCTTTACTTTGAAATCTAAAGAATGGGCTACAGAGGCTAAAGATTTTGGAAAAGTCAATGTATTGATTAAATCCGTTTCTGGAATGGATGCAGGTGCATTGAAGGATATTGTTTCTAACTTAAAGGCTAGTGATGACAAGATGGTTGTATTCTTTGTGAACACAAATCAAGAAAAGGTAGTCTTTGTATCTGGTGCAGGTAAAGAGGCTGTTAAGGCTGGCGTACATGCGGGTCAATTGGTTAAGAAAGCGGCTCAAATCTGTTCTGGTAATGGTGGTGGAAAGCCAGATATGGCTCAAGCCGGTGGTAAGGATGCTTCTAAGGTCGATGAAGCAATCAGTGCTATTACAGAAGAATTGAAAAGTTTATAAAAGGTTTAGGGTATACTAAGGTATACCCTTATTTTTTGGTGTATGAAAAAGAAGAGTAAATATAGAATCCGTATGGATGAATTAAAGAAATTTAAAAAAAAGCATAAGCTCACAAAGAAAGAGAAGGATAGACTTCATTGGTGGGTAGATGCAGGTCATAGTGCATATGATACGCGTTGGTGGGATGAGTTGGAGCAGGAAGAAGCACTTGATGAACTACTTTGTGGTTTGACAGACAAACAAAAGGAGTATGTATATAATTATTGCATGAATTGGAATCCGTTCATCGATGAGCCTTATTTTGATTATGAAAAATTTGAAGAATTAGATTTAGAGAATTTACCAACTTTTGAAGAAGAGGAAGAATCAGAAATCGATTTACCGTTTTAATCGATTTGACATAGCTAACTAACCACTTTATACTTTTAGTATATGCGATGAAAGGGTTTTATATATGAATTTGGATGAACATTGGTATGTATTATTGACCATACGTTCTAAGGAAGAGGAAGTTTGTAAATACCCGTCTTTAGAGGTTTGCACCATGAATGTTTAGAGGCTATTCTGAGAAAAAGT
>ENA-OWZU01000357-OWZU01000357.1-human-gut-metagenome-genome-assembly--contig:-NODE-357-length-14802-cov-31.583034_pt1 | contig 14802 bp, 15 predicted proteins | sample MGYA00249263_ERZ652121 | MGnify/ENA primary metagenome ERZ652121 (study PRJEB26925, sample SAMN05827113) | human gut metagenome | biome: ENVO:2100002; feature: ENVO:00000062; material: ENVO:00002003... | reverse complement strand
CGTACGGTTCAATGGGAGGGGCAATAATCTTTGTATTATTCCTCTACCCTATTTTTTCAGTTACATTAACCCCCTACATGGATATATCCAATCAATGGGTTGCCACATGCTACTGTGTATTTTACAGTTCCATATCCATACCATCCACCATGGATAGCCATTCCGTTTCCAATGTAGATGGCTACGTGTCCTGAATAAATGATAATATCACCAGGCACAGGGTTATTTGTCCATGATCCTAGACATGAATATTGATATGGCCAGCCGTGGAAGTTGATTCCAGCAGCTTTTAATGAGTTTGTAACAAGCATTGTACAGTCCTGACCAACTCCGATTTGTGCAATAGCTGCATTTGCAATGATACTTGCTGTACTGCCATCAGCAGCAACCGATACGTTTGTGTTTGCTTGGTTTTGCTGAGCTGTTGCTTGGTTCTGGGTTTGAGCCTGAGCTTTTGTTTCAACGTGGATTGATAAAGGCTTTGTTGTTACGTTTCCAGCACTGTCACGAGCAATCACGTTTACTGTGTAATCGCCAGTCTTGCTTGTGTCAACACTTCCATCCACTGTGTAATCTACATCACCATCTTCGATATCGTGAACACTTGCAACATAATTTTTAATATCAAATGAATCCCCTTCTGCTAAAGTTGTCGATGCATCTGAGAAATTAATCTGTGGTCCTGAAACGTCATCCATTTGAATCATTACGTTTTCGGATACTTTTCCTGTTTTTTTAACGCCTTTTAATGCTTTATCTGCATTTACATTTTTAGAAGCTGCTAAAGAAAGTACTTGTTTATCTGTAGCTGAAAGTTTAGACATTTCAACTTTTGCTTCCTGAGCCCCTGCTTTATTTACATCAAGATCCTTGATTTGTACAAGATAATCCCCATACAAATACGAATAAGAATCTTCCGACTCTAATGGAATAACCCCTTGAGGTAATTCTGTTTTCTTGCTTTTCTTTTCGTTAACTTCATCCTTGACTTCACGAACGCCACTTAAAGTCTGTCCAATTACACTGTTATCTGAAATGTTCGAAATTGCATTTTTGAGTGCTTTTTTATTGGATGTTGATTGGGTTTGTTTATCTGTTGCTGCTTCATCTACTTTAGAAGCAACTGTTGCTACGATAGATGTCAGCTGAACATTACGAGTATCATCCATATTGATGGTATAATCTGCGTTTACTTTTTCAGTTGATTTTGTAGTATCAACGTTTGGTGTATCAATCTCTGTTCCTGCAATCAAATCTTTTACTTCATCTGCTTTTGCATCCGTTGATGATACGGTTTTATCTGTTTTTGTTTCACCTTTTTCAGCCTTATTTAAATCATCTGTTTTATCTGTGTTATTTACTGTTTGTACTTCCTCAGCACGAACGACAGACACAACAGGTGAAGACATAATTCCTGTCAACGCCATTGACCCTGCTAAAACGATTGCCCTAGCTTTGCCAAAGGAAATTGAAGAGATGTTTTTACTGTTTTTCTTACAATTCACTCCGCTGAATCCTCCTTTAAATTTAATACAAGTACAATAAGCCACAGTACGGCTTATACCTATACGATACAGTATTTGCGAAAAGAAATCGCCTTGTAGCCTTAGTACTTTTTGACAAACAAAAAAAGCCACTATTATTGAATAGTGACTTTTAAGAAGGCTAATGAAAAGCCTTCAGGAAGCGTAGTTGCTCCTTCAGGTAAACGTCCTCCAGTGACCTGAGCCACGTAAAGGACGTCACCTTTTTCTAATCGTACCGAAGCACGATTAGCGGGGACATCACGCTTTAAACTAAATGCGTTTCCCAAGAAAATTTTTGTCATAATAAATTCCTCCTTGGCGACTTTCAACAGAAGAGGTCGCATTATATATAATTAATGACAATTACAATAAGCCATACAGGTTTTGTCAAAAAGCTCAAAATAAGCAAAAAAAAGAAAACTTTTTGTTAATTTTAGTACCAATTCAGAAAAAAAGCCTATACAGCAGCTGTATAGACCTTTCCGTCAGAGCAGAATGCTCCGATTTTCCCTTTTAGCACAAACGGCTTAATAGGAAATGTACACCCTTTACGACCTTCGAAAAGACGTGGAGTGTTTACAGGTTTCCCTGTTTCTGAAACCGATGTCGTCACATGCGGAATTTTAATTGATTCGAGCATATTACGAATCGTGTGAGCTGAAGTTTCATACTCGACGATACGAAAACCTGCGTTTTCACGGTCATTCCCGTATGCATCGACGATGAAATCAACCTCCTCACCGATATGAGGCATTAAAGCCTCGATATCTTCTTTTGAAGGTCGAAACTTCAACGTTACGTGTGGAGCTTGAATTCTTCTGTCCAACACGTTTTCATCAAATGCCTGAGCCCAAGCATTGATTTCTGACTGAGCAAAAAATACGCCCATATAAATTACATTTTCCATAATATATCCTCCTTAACACGCTCGACAGAGTGGGTGTTTTATTTATGGCAGTTACAATTAGCCTTATCACCACTGTCGAGAAAATCAGGACCTACACCCTGAACAAAAATTTGGCAGAAGAAAAGGATTATTCGTCCTGAGATGAACAATCCTCGATAATTTCTGCCTTTTCGTTTTGAGATTTGCTTAGCAAAACATCCGAAACATCAAATGCCTTAATTTCTTCTTTCAAAGACTCCAGAACCCTTTTAACTTCTGACAAGCTCATGTCGTATTCTTTGACATACTCTCTCATCACTTCCGAACAGTACCCTTCCAAAGCCTGTGAAAACTTGGAATAGGATCCTTTAGAAATGAAAACAGGTTCTCCTTCTTTATTTACTTTTTTTGTGTCTTTGATAAGAATGAAAGCTGTTTTGGTAGAACGGATACCGTAATCATGCTTTAAAGTAACCATGATATCAACCTCTCTCTACTGCTTGCAGTCTTTCTTAGCTTTCATAACACCTAGCGAAACAGCAGCCATTGCTGCTCCTAGAAGCATTGCATATTGCCCCATAGACTCGTTATAAACACCTGTGTTCAGTTTGTCTTTTGGTGAATGCTTTGGTGTTATCTCAATATCGAATTTATATCCCTCTTTTTCAATGTATGTAGGGATAGAAATCATCGTTGGTTTGATTTTGTCATATTTTGCGTCATCAATAACGCTAATCAAATACACCCCAACATCCAAATCAGAGACAGACGCCTGCCCTTTTTCGTCTGTTGTGATGGTTTTTTCTGGCGTTTTGACCAGATTATTGAATTTAGATGTTGCGTTCTCCAAATCTTCGGCTGTTTCCAGCTTGTTGATAGGCACGTTTACATTCTTGTATGTATCTAGAATAACGTACTCACCTTTATCTAGATCAGCAACTTTTGTAATTCCAAACTTAACACCTTTCATGCTTTCAGCATCTTTTGAGTGTTCAAGCTTGATAGAGATAGAGCCAGTTTCTTTCACATCGGCATCCTCTCTTTGCTGTTCATTTAATACAGGAATATCTGTTGGCTTTTCTTCTGCTGCACAGACACTCGTTACAGGCATCGCTGTCATGGATAAGGCTGCGGCACCTAACATAAATTTTCTAGGAATCATCGCGTTAACCTCCTGCTTCTTTTTTTGCGTCGACTTCTCAAATACATTGATTTGGTTACAAAATATCCCGCTAAAAATACAGGAGCTGCTGTAAAAGCCAGTTCTCGTATTGAAGGAATTCCCTTTTTGATAGATTCTTTCACTTCCGGTACATATTTTGTTCTTTTTCCTGTTACAACTAGCCTATGTGAACTTACTCCATAAGGCGTACAGGTCAATAAAGATACTTCATCCTTCCCTTCTTCAATTTTTACTCTGTCAACTTGAGAAGGCTTGATGGTTTGTATCTTGTATATTTTGTAAGCAAGCGTATCGTTTCCAACTTTGATATAGAACAAATCTCCTTTTTCAAGTTCATCCAGTCTGGTAAATAACTTGGCATTTGGAGCCCCTCGGTGTCCTGTTAAAACAGCTCTAGTGTTGTTTCCTCCAACAGGAAGACTTGAAGAAGCTAAATGCCCGATTCCGTCGCTCAAAACTGCATCAGAAGTTCCATGATAGATAGGAAGGTCTACATCAATTTTAGGAATTTCAATAGTTCCCATTACAGGAGAGTTCTCTATACTTAACTTGCTTTTATAATTCAAGTCGGACAAATCATCATCTGCTTTTCCTGTTTTCTGAAACTCATAGATTTTTTTGTTATAAATTTTAGCGTCTTTGATGATGTTGTCAATTTCGTCTGTTTTTGTTTCTTTAATATGTTCTTGATAGGTATGAACAGCGTCATACTGTGCCTGATGATCCATTAAATTACTAAAAACCGGATACATACAAACAAGAAACCCCACAACAAACACAAGATTCCACAGCAGATTCGAGAGTTTGCTTGGTTTTTTCTTCTTTTTTTGAACTGTTGTTTTGTTTATTGTCTTTTTTTTTGACATAAAACACCTTCCTTGACTTATTGTACGGTTTATTTTTGGAAAAGTCCTGCTATCACCTTAGTACTTTTACAAAAAGAAAAGCTAGGAAGAAAAGACTCCTCCTAGCAATGGGTTTTTAACGATTATTCAGCGTCTTCAGACTTCTTACGTCTAACAGCTGCAATCATAAATGCACCACCAGCTGTAACCATGATAGCTGTTACTGCACTACCTGTTACTGGTAATTTAACACCTTTCTTGTTTGTTACAGTTACAGATACATTACCAGTAGCTACGTCAGTAGTTAAAGCCTTAGTATCTAATGTTGCAGATAATGTTTTTAATACGTTTGTAGTTGCTCCAGCACCGTCAGTGTACGAATTACGATCTGTAGTGAATGTTGGAGTGATAGTTAATTTTAATGCAGAAGTCAATGGTTTGTATCCTGTTGGAGCTGCAACTTCTTTTAAGTAGTAAGTTCCACCGTCTAAACCAACGATGTTGAATACACCATTTGAATCAGATACGATATCTGCGCCTGTAGAAGCTCCAACAACATAGTTGCTTCCTTCTTTAGCTGTTTTTACTTCCTGTGTACAGTTTGAATCTGTGTATAAACGGAATTTAGCGTTAGCTAATTTATTATTAGCTGAACTGATTTTTGTACCTGATACTTTATAAGTAAATGCAACTACCACATCCCAAGGCGTCTTACCTGTTACACCGTTTCCATCTGAATCTGGGTTGTTGCTGTATTCTAACTGCACCTTATTTTCATATCCAGGACGACCTGTTTTAGCTGCTGCTGTGCTGTTGATTTTACCGTTGTAAGTAACGACGATTTCTTCACCAGCAGCTACGCTTGCTTTTGCTGTTTTCAAATCGTTGAAAGTGATGTTGAAGGTATCGTCGCCAGCAGCTGTTCCTGTGTTTACGGTATATTTAGTTTTGTCGATAGCTGTTCCACCAATTGTAACTTTGATTGAGTTTGTATCCATTGTTAAAGCACTGTCAGCTTTATCGTGGAATACGAATTTGTATGTTGCGTAATCTCCGATACGTGATGGCACTTTTGTAGTGTATTTATAAGGGATTGTCTGACCGATGTTATAGTCGCCAATATCGTTCCATCCGATATTATTGTCATCTTCTTGGATTTTCTTTGTTACTGATGGGTAATCAGATTTAATGTTAATTGATGCATTTGGCTCTGTTGTATCTAACATAATGATAGACGCAGCTGAGTGATTTCCTGCTACTGCTGAAACTTCATCTACCATGTAGTAACCCATATCATCTACAGGAATTGAACATGATGTTGTAACACCGGCTGGAGCTGTATAAGTTTTTGTTGCTGCAATTCCTGCTGCTTTGATTTTGTTACGAACGGATTCAGAGAATGTACGTAATTTTGAAGTATTTGAACCTAATGATGAGATATAATCTCCCATATCAGCATCTGTGCTTTTACCTGTTACTTCTTGCAAGATACTTTTATACGCAGGGTTTACAGTATAGTTATACGCATTACTTTTTGTATCTTTTTCCAATGAGAACAACTGGTACACATTGAACTTCTTTCCTGCAAGTGACTGACCAGAGTTTCCATTAATTGTGATAGTTCCCGCCTGAGCTGCAAATGCAGGTACAGTTGTTGAGAACATCATAGTTGCTGCCAAGGCAGACATTCCTACTGCTTTAAGTTTCGTTAATCTATTCATTTTAACCAACAAATCCCGAACAGTAAACTCGTAAAAAACCGAGAACAACTTCCCTCTGTCCTTTCCTTAATATATCGTTATGTTCGGGTAAGAAGTCGTTTTTGGCAATTCTATTTCACTCACCCTTTCGGGCGGTCAAATACAATTAGCCATCATCTATTTTGAAAGAACGATCAAAACAGCGAACTTTTTCACTTTTTTTGATGTTTTTGTTGTTTTTTTAAAGAAAAAGACCTCTTTTTGAACTTGAGAGGTCTTATTTTGACTAAAAGAGTACTTGAACGTTTTCTGGAACTGTTTTTGGAAGTTGTTTTACACGAGCATTTCCTGCTGTAAGTCCCATTCCTCCGTTCATGCTTGCACCATAATCATATTCGGCTATGACTTGCCATTTCAATTGACTGCCTTTTTTTAAACGCCAAGATTCCCAGTGCTGGTCATAACCTTTTTCAGCAGAATTGTCTGACGTTTTGTCATAATCTGTACCAAGTGTATTAGCTTCTAAAAAGGCTTGCAATCCTCCAAACAGCCACACTTCCTGTTTGTTTTCAACGGAAAGTTTCACGTGACCAGACTTAAAGAACAAGTCGATCTTATTGATTTGTGCCACAGTCTTAATGATTGGAGCTGGCAGCCCATTGCCAAATGGCTTCAACAACTTCAATTCCTCATCAAGCCCTTGAAAATCATCAAGAGCAAGCTCAAAATCAAAATGATCTCGCTGTGTCATGTCGATGTTAGCTGCTGTTTGCCAGACTTCGTTCTGAAATCTTTCAAATTCAGAATCGAGAACAGTCAGACCGGCTGCACCTGCGTGCCCTCCAAATTTCAACATGGAATGAGAACGCTCTTGAACCTTGATAAGATTCTCGAAACAGTTCCATCCACATCCTTCTGGTGAACGAGCAGAGCCTTTCCAAGCCTTTTGACCGTCGATACTCATTTCTGTGAACACGAAGCAAGGACGATGATATTGGTCCGCATAATTCCCTGCGATGATTCCGACAAGCCCCTCATGCATAGGATATTGAAGAATAATTACCGGTTTGCTTGAATCTACGATTTTTCTTGTTTTTTCAAGTAAATCGAACTTCATTTCTTTACGAGTTGAATTGTAATACGCCATCATAGATGAATACATTTTCAACTTATTGTCTCCACCTAATTCCTGAAGGTTTGCCGTCAATGCATCAACAGCAATACGTGCTGTTTCTAAACGACCAGTAGCATTCACAACAGGAGCAATATAGAAACCAATTGTGGTTTCATCTAAAGTTTCCCTGTTGACGGCCATCAAATCGAATATGTATGCCCAGTGCCTATCTGGATTTGTGTGCAACGATTCCAACCCTTTTTTCAAAAGGTATCTGTTTTCGTTGTGACGCATCGTTTCAATATCTGATGAAGCAATTGGCATAACATCTGATACAATACTCACCGTCATCAACTGGAATAAATACGTTTCCAATTCTTCATTGTGAATCGGGCTGTATTTTTCCAGCAGCATTTGCGATACTTTCCAAGCAACTTCAGCACCGGAGATTGTTGCAAAAGGATTATCTCCCATTGCTGGATGCACAACCAAATCCGCTGAATCTGGATACACATCTGGATTGATGTTGTGGTGATCTGTAACAATCACAAACAATCCTTTTGATTTTGCGTATGCTACAGCGTCCTTTGCGGCGATACCGTTGTCACAGGTGATGACAATATCAGTGTCTGGATGTGCCAACATAATTTTGTCAACGATTCCTTTTGATAAACCATATCCATCAGCAATACGGTGAGGAATGTAATAATATACATCCAATCCGATGCTTCTTAATACTATGGTTAAGATGGATGTGCTTGTAACACCGTCACAATCATAGTCGCCTATGATTGCAATCTTGTGCTTGATGCCATGTAGTGTTTCTGCCTTTTTTTCTAGCAGGAAATCACATGCTTCTGCACTGTTGTGCAACAAGTGAAAATCATTCTCATGAGGCGGGTTTAATAATAAATCCACCTTTTCTTGAGAATCAAACCCCTTTTCTTTTAGCCAGTTATTTAATTTTTCAAACATAATAATTCCTTTCTAGACGCTTTCAACAGAAGAGGCGTCTTATTATTAGCTACAATTACAACTAGCCGAAAGAGTATGTATATTTAGAATGAAAGTAGAACGGGCTTTTCGCTTTTGAGGTACACATAAGTAACACACCCTTAAAAAATTCATAACATCATCCCATACAAATTTCTGATTCGTATAAGGAATCCAACTGCATTCCTTATTGAAACGGAAAAAAATCTCAGAATCCTGAGTTTTGAACAAACGAATGTAATCCATTAAAACTTTATTGCTGACTCTAAACTGTTTTTTGTTCAGCCATCGACTTGGATACATCTCACTGTCAAAATTGATAAACCCCTGATTGATTGTAATGATAGACCAATTTTCATTTTGATGAACATTAATTAAAATCTTATTCACACGGATCACCACCCTTCAAAATTCCTTCATGTAAACGAATAACTAGATTCTGAACTGCGCCAAAATCAGGCTTGTCAGGAAGAACAGACTGTTCAAACGCTTCCTGCATATAAGAAAATGCTGTATTCTCGATGTCTTCATACGGGTTTTCAGAACATTTCATGATTGTCTGAACCATAGATAATGTAGACCCGTACATCGGCATATCGTTAATATGAACGCAAAAATTTCCGTTACAGAACACCTCGTTTGAAAAAGCCATTAAACGAGCAATTCTTTTGATGTATTTGTCATGCTTTCTGCTTTGACGATACGTTTTTTTAGCGTTTCGAATATAAGAACTGACCATTCCTTTAAGTGGAGCATACATACAGTTTGTAACGAATAATTCACGGTTTTTTAGAAGTTCCTGTCCATATTCATCAGCAAAAAGAATATTATTTGTCCCAACAAAAAGTTCCTCAATAACGTTGATATTTCCTTTCAAAGCTAACGAAACGAATTTGTTCAGCCCAAACACGCTGACATCTGGCCCTTCAGATGTATAATTATCGAATTTTTCGAGTCCTAACAGTACTTTTCTGGATTCTGATGCGACACCTCTGATATCTAAATCGCTTTCTTTATCATTTAATCCATAGGCATGAGAACCGCCTACCACTAAAAGGCAAAGGTCTCCTCCTTTTTCTTTAATCTTATTATTTAATGCTTCAGTTTCTTCTTTTCTAAGCATGAAATCACCTTCTTTATTTACATTCATTATACATTATTTAGCCTTTTTATTTCACTTGAGTCATTTAGTACTTTAGACTATCCATCCGCACGACTTGTTTGAGGTAAAACAAAAAGGAGCATTTGTGCTCCTTGATTTTAGTTTCCGTTTAATGCTTTGTTGTATTCTGAGTACAGTTTGTTATAGTTTTCTTCAGCTACCTTTTCAGCAGTCTGAGCTTTCAACAATTCTTTGCTTGCATCTTCTAAATCTTTCTTTAAAGATGTTACATCGTTGGCAGATAAAGCTTCTTTGTATTTGCTTTGAGTGGATGTTACTTGATTCTGCCAGTAAGAAATTGCATCATCGCCTTCATTGTTTTTCTTTGCATCGTCAAGCTGTGATTCATAATAAGTCAAAGCCTGCTTTAAGTTGTCGACAGTGGCTTGAGCATTTGTAATTGATGTTGAAATACCACGTACATTCTGCTCACATGTTGCTGTGTAGCTGTGAGCTCTGTTATATGCTTCGAGAGCCTGATCAACTTTTTCTTTTAAAGAATCTGCTTCCTTTTTACTGTTCTCAAGTAAAGTCTGCTGAACCCCTGAAGGCGTTGAGCCATCAGCTAAGTTAGTCAGCTGTTTGCCGTTTTTGATATCGTCAGCGGTGATAACATGAACTGTACATTTCTCTTTTGTTTTGTTTCCTGATTTATCCTTTGCAATAACAAGCATATCATATTTTCCTGCTGTTTTGATGTCTACAAGATCATCCTTACATTCAATCGTTGCATCCCCTGATAAATCTTTTGCTTTGAAGAATTCTTTAAAATTCACAGAATTATCCTTTAAAACATAGATGCGAGATTTAAAATCAACGAATTCTGGAGCCTTTGTGTCTTTTACTTTGATACTGACATCCTTTTCGACTGTTTTGCCGTCTTTTTCATAGCTTAAAGTAATAATATATTCTCCAACATCCAAATAATCGCTTTCTTTTGATTTTACTAATCCAGTGTCAGAATCGTACACATATGAATTTGGGTTAGAAAACAACGTTGAATAGATATTGACTGTTTTTAATAGTTCTTTGTCTGTTTTTTTCTTATCGACAAAAGTGCTTTCTTTGATTTTTACAGGCGTTCCATATTCGTACGTTTTTTTGTAATCTTTCAACACAATGTCACTTTTATCTTCGTGAGAAAGAGTGGATAACATTAAAGCTGAGATTCCAATAAATACACACGTAATAGCACATAATAAAGATATAATTTGCTGTTTCTCTGTTAAACTCTTGAACCAGTTTACCCACGGAAAACGACTCTTTTTAGTTTCTTTTGGAGGAAAATTCTGAGCAGTGAATGTTTGAGAATTTTTTTTAGGTGGCTCTTTTTCGTAGAATGGAATGTTTAACGGCTTTTTTTGTCGTTCCTGATAAACAAATTCCATTGTATCTTCACATGCTTTGTCATAATTCTCATCATCTTTTAAATCATTTCGCAAATCTTCGTAACGACGTCCTTTTTCATCTACACGATTTGATGCGTCTAATGTTATTTTGTCTTTTTTGTCTTCCATAATCTAAAATCCTCCCTTGGTTGCTTATCTGTATCGAGACCGAGTATAAGACTGAGAACGCATAGGACGATTGATCCTTACAGGCTGAGACTGTCGAGCAGGTCTTACCTGACATGGCTTAACCATTTTCGGCTGTTCTTCTCTTTGAGAAACCGACTCTCTTACAGATTGTCTTGTTGCTTTTGCAGGCTGTGCTTGAGATTTTATATTTTGTGTTTGAACTGTTTTTTGTACTTGGTTCCTTTTATTCTTTTTTGGGAACCAGACACTGATGCACTGAAGTGCAATACTCCAGAAAATAACCACAATTACAGCAACAACAATTAGCCAGAAAATATTCTTGCTTTTAGCTGAATAAAACAGCATCATTATGTACCCACAGCTTCCCATTGCAAACACACTCATTCCCATGAGTAAGCAGAATAAAGGCAATACGAAAAGGTGGCTGAAATGAAATTTGTTTTGCATATATAAACACCTCTTTCAACTATCATATCATTTAGTTAGCTCTATATCATATCGTTTGTTTAGTGATTTTGACTCGCATAAGAAAAGCCCACAATTATGTGAGCTTTGTATGCTATTTGTATTCATCTGTTGGATTTCTAAACAGTAAACGATAACTGCCAAATCCTGAATCCACAACCTTATATGCTGTACATCCGCCTTTTTCGAGAATTTCTTTTCCAATCTCATTAGCCGTTTCTTCATCCTTAAAAGAATTCAAAAAACCATCAGTTTGTCCTGAAGTTTTACCATTTCCGGCTTGCTGTTTCAAGCTCTCGTTATCGCTTTCGATGACGAGCTTACATTTTTTAACAGCTTTATTTCCGGATTCGTCTTCGGCATATATTTTGATGTTATACGTTCCTGCTTTTGAAAAATCAACACCGCCTGTAAATACAGAAATATAAATCTTGTCAGATTTGTCTTTTGCTACAAATTTGTCTTTGAGTTCTATTGGTTGAGAACCGTCTGAAATCGTTATTGCTTTCACACTTTTCGTGAACTCCGGCTTTTTTGTGTCTTTTACGACGATGAATACTTTTTTTCTCGTATCTTTATATGTTAAATATATTGGACATTCTCCTGTTTTTAGGTATTTCTTGCCCTTTGTCGTTAATGTACCATTTTTTCTTTGAATTACTTTCTTGTTCTTTTTTAGAAGCTGCTTTACATCAACTCCTACTCGTTTATCTAGAATATCAAACAAGTCTGGAGAAGGTTTTACCGTTTCTCCCAGTTCTACAGTAGCAATACTGCTATCCATATAGTCTAACGGGTTTCGCATGAGTGTACAGCATGCAATCAAAAATCCAACAAAAACCAGAATAAGAGGCACGAGAAAGAATGGAGTTTTACTTTGTTTGTTTTCTTGTGTTTGCATTTTGATTTTCCTTCCTATGATTCATCGTCTTCTGGGTCATCCCAAGATTTTCTAAGGTTGACACGAATCTTATACTTCTCAGATCCGTTTCGATAACATTTAGGGCGAAGAGCTCCTAAGAAGTTTGGAAGACTGCTGTAGGAAAATGCTTCATTGAATGGACCTCCCAATTTTGGGTCTTCAGACCCTTGATTCTGTCCATAAGAAAACCCTTTGTGATAAATCGCAATATGACCATATTGTCCATATTCTCCACTTTGTTCTCCCCAAACCAAAATATCACCATCTTGCAGCTGGTCACTAGGGTCAATTTCAATAAAATCTTCCAGAATTCCACTTGTGTAACGGTTTTTCCAATAGTCAATAGCATTCCCTAACGCTCCTGCAAATTTATCATATCCAAGCCATGATATATAATGCTGAACACCAGCAACACACTGCCCTGTTCCGAAACATTTTCCGTTTGTGTCTTGATAAAAAGCTTCAAATCCTTTGAATTTTACTTTATCCCCTTTACCATCTTCCAACTCTTTTAATTTTGCATCCGATGGACGTGTTGCATTGGAAGTGTTATGAATTTCAATAAGACCTTCTACATATTTTTTGAATGTTTCTTCAAAATTATCGCTTTCGACAAGTGCTTTGTCTACTGTACCAAAATTCTGCCCAGCATATTCCACGCCACTCTGAGATGCCAGCTTTTTCATTTTGGCGTTTAATCCAACCATGGAATAAAACTCAACAATATAATACCCATCAGGTCCCTTAACAATGTTTTTGGCTCCATAATCATAGAAATTGATATCTTGACTTGTTTTTATAATGGCTGTTGCAGGATAGTAACCGATTGTATTTTTAATACCGTTCTTAAAATTTGTGTATGCTTCACTGTCTTTTGACGGTCCTGCTAGAGTACAAGCGGTGTCTCCTTCTCCAGCAATCCAACCGTCACCACAGTCTTTGATAATAATGTCGCCATCTTTTGCAAACACAGGGGTAGTGCAAACAATAGATGAACTTAGAAACAGAGAGGATATTACTACAATACTGGATACCCTCTTAAATAAACCCCTGAATCTCACATAAACCACCTCCTCTGATTGATTATTTGAGATTGATTAGATTAGATATCTGGTTCAAAAAGAGCTTTTTGATGTGTTTGTTCTGCTGTGCATTTTGCTTCTGGGCACTTCGAACTGGCAGTTGAATTTCCAACTATTTTATGTGGGTTGTCTAATGTTTCTGAAGTAGACAGGCTTTCAGTCACACTTTTACTTTTTGCAGTGTGAACTGCTGCTGGTGCTGTATTTGTGAGGAACGTGTTTAATGTTTCACCTGTTACAGCTATGTTTTTTGACATATCGACTAAATCTGTAGGTAACATGATTTTTGTTGCTTTTCCGTCAGCGACTTTTGCTAACGTTTCGTATTTCTTTAAAGTTAAGACCTCACATGTTGGCTCTGCCATTTTCAAATATTCGATACCTTTAGCTTCAGCATCTTTAACCATACGAATAGCTTCTGCCTCACCTTTTGCATGATGAATACGACTTTGTTCTTCAGCCTCTGCTTCCAGAATCTTTTTCTGTTTTTCAGCTTCAGCATCCAAAATGATGGCTTCTTTATGCCCTTCTGCTTTTAAAATGTCTGCCTGTTTATGCCCTTCTGCTTCAAGAATTTCAGCTTCTTTTTTAATAGAAGCTTTCTTCTGTTGCTCCATGGCTTCTTGGATTTCTACAGATGGAGTCAGGTTTTTTAACTCAACTCGACGAATTTCGATTCCCCAGTCGTCTGTCGCTTTGTCTAGTGACAACCGCATAGAATTGTTGATTCGGTCTTTAGATACAAGAACTTCATCCAATGGCATTTCGCCGATGACATTTCGTAGATTTGTTGCGGCCAATAACCGAATGGCTTCATCAGGATTTGTAACGCCATATGTGAATTTCTTTGCATTTTCTCCATTTTCTCGAATTTTGTAAAACACAACAGAATCAACCATCAGCATGACGTTATCTTTAGTAATCGCCTGAATTGGAGGTGAATCATAGACAACTTCTTTCGTGTTTACCTGTCTGGCAATTCTTTCAAAAAATGGAATTTTTACATGAAGTCCAGGTTGCCAAGTTGCTCTGTAGCTACCTAAAAACTCTGTAACGACCACATATCCTTGAGGAACAATAACAATATTGCGAATAATTAAAGCAATGATAAAAATCAATAAAATAAGTATAATCACAGTGCTGTACCTCCTAATTTTATACATACAATTAGCCTTGCTACTTTTGAAAAGTAGCTAAACATCATTTTGGAGTCTTTCGACTCTGTTGAATATTAAACAGAAATCATCACTAAGACAAACTAAAAATAGGACAAGCCTTGATTTTCTCGACAAAGGAACCTTTTTCAGTAACATAAAAAAAGACTCATCTTTCGACAAGCCTCTTTGCTAATTAAATTGTCACTACCTGTCTAGCAAACAAGTAGAA
>ENA-OWZU01000345-OWZU01000345.1-human-gut-metagenome-genome-assembly--contig:-NODE-345-length-15239-cov-25.516399_pt1 | contig 15239 bp, 8 predicted proteins | sample MGYA00249263_ERZ652121 | MGnify/ENA primary metagenome ERZ652121 (study PRJEB26925, sample SAMN05827113) | human gut metagenome | biome: ENVO:2100002; feature: ENVO:00000062; material: ENVO:00002003... | reverse complement strand
TGCGACTCCCCTATGCGTTCTTCTGAACTTTGAAGCGCTGCTTCAGCTGTCCGCAAGCGGCGTCAATATCGTTACCACGGGAGTTACGAATCGTGGTCTCGATGCCACGGGACTCAAGACGACGCTGAAGATCCTCAACCTTATGAATCGGCGACGGCTTGAGCGGGCTACCCTCGATGTCGTTAAGCTGAATCAGGTTAACGTGGCACAACGTTCCCTCGCAGAAGTCGCAGAGCGCCTGCATCTCGGGATTCGTATCGTTGACGCCTTCGATCATGGCATACTCATAGGTCGGGCGGCGGCCAGTCTTCTCGGTGTAGAGTTGAAGCGCCTCGTGAAGGCGAAGTAGCGTGTACTTCTTAACACCGGGCATAAGCTTATTGCGTGTCGACTGGATGGCGGAATGCAGGGAAACGGCAAGCGTGAACTGTTCAGGGATGTCGGCAAATTTGCGAATACCGGGAATAACGCCGCTGGTAGAGACGGTGAGGTGACGAGCACCGATACCGATGCCGTCGGGGTCGTTGAGGATGCGCAGCGCCTTGAGAACCTCGTCGTAGTTGGCAAACGGCTCGCCCTGGCCCATGAAGACAACGCTCGTGGCACGCTCGCCAAAGTCGTTGGATACATGAAGTACTTGGTCGACGATCTCTTGAGCGGTCAGAGAGCGCTTGAGGCCGTTGAGACCGGTAGCGCAAAAGGCGCAGCCCATGCCACAGCCCGCCTGGGTGGAAACGCAGACGGAAAGCTTGTTACGACGGGGCATGCCGACAGTCTCGACGGAAATGCCGTCATGGTACTCGAGTAGATACTTGCGAGAGCCATCTTTGGAAACTTGCTTGGTGAGTTCAGTCGGCGTGTCGAAGGCAAAAGCCTCTTTAAGCTGCTCGCGGAAAGCCTTGGGAAGGTTGGTCATATCGTCAAACGAACAAACGTTCTTCTCAAAGACCCATTCGATGAGCTGCTTCGCGCGGAAGGCGGGCTGGCCAAGTTCGGCCACGAGCTCGCGAATATCGTTTTGGCTCAAGTCGCGAATGTCCTGAGATTTAGTCCTGGGATTCATGGAAGCCTTTCGATTTTGGGGAAACGTAGAGGGTATCGCTACAATATGGTATCAGCTGCAGAAATTATAGAGGAGGAGTCTGCCCATGCCGGGTAAAAGCCTAGAGAACATGCACGTAGCGGTCTTGGCGGGCGGTCATTCCGCTGAGCGCGAGATCTCGCTCAATTCGGGAAAGAACGTCGTGGTTGCCTTGAAGGAGGCCGGCTACACTTCGGTGGAGCTGCTCGACACGGCTGCCGATGATTTTATGGTAACCATGGCGACCGGCGGCTTTGACGTGGCGTTTATCGCCATGCACGGTGCCGGCGGCGAGGATGGCGCCATGCAGGGCGCCATGGAGACCCTTGGTATCCCCTACACGGCCTCGGGCGTGCTTGCCAGCGCCTGCGGTGCCGACAAGGAGGTCTCTAAGCTCCTGTACGCCAAGGCGGGCATTCCTATTGCCCCCGGCCTCGCGCTCGAGGTGGGCGATGAAGTCGATATCGATCATATCGTCGAGGTTTGTGGCGAGCGCTGCTTTGTGAAGCCGGCCGTCAACGGTTCCAGCTATGGCATTTCCCTGGTCCATGAGCCCTCCGAGCTGCCCGCGGCAATCGCCAAGGCGTTTGAGTACGGCGACAAAGTGCTGGTCGAGAAGTGTATCGAGGGCACCGAGATCACCGTCGGCGTATACGGCGAGGACGACGTGCGCGCTCTGCCGATTGTCGAGATTCGTAAGCCCAAGGACTGCGAGTTCTACGATCTGGACGTGAAGTATGTCGACCCTACAGACATCCATCGCATTCCGGCGCAGATTTCGCCCGAGAATTACGCTCGTGCCCAGGAGCTTGCCTGTGCCGCTCACAAGGCCCTCGGTTGCCTGGGTATCTCGCGCAGCGACTTTATCGTGAGTGAGGACGGCCCCGTTATCCTCGAGACCAATACCATTCCCGGCATGACCGATACGTCGCTGTATCCGGATGAGATCCGCCACACCGACGACATAACGTTCCCGCAGGTCTGTGACAGCCTAATCCGTATGGGCCTTCGTCGAGCGGGCATTGCATGCTAATCGAGGACGCGGTTTCGTCAGGAACGCCGCAGTTTGTCATCGACTCCTATGCCACGCTAGCCGAACGCGCCAAAACGCAGTCCTTTGGCCTTATCGAGGAAGATGTGATTGTCCTCGATACCGAGACCACAGGTCTTTCGGTGCAGGACAATGAGCTGATCGAGATCTCGGCGGCCCGTCTTTCGGGCCGCGAGATCGTCGACCGTTTCGATACCTTCGTGCATCCCAAGCAGCTGATTCCCGCCGAGATTACCGAGCTCACGAGCATTACAAATGCCGACGTGGCAGATGCCCCGTCGGCCGTTGAGGCCGTCGCCGCTCTCGCCGATTTTGTCGGTGGTTGCCCGGTGATCGCACATAACGCCACGTTCGACCGCTCGTTTATCGAGTCGGTCAAAGGCGGCGTCAACGTGAGCGATATTTGGATCGATTCGCTGGCGCTGTCGCGCATCGCGCTACCGCGCCTGGCCTCGCACAAGCTGTCTTTTATGGCCGATCTGTTTGGCTGTGACTCGGTATCACACCGTGCCAATGCCGACGTCGACGCCCTGTGCGGCGTATGGCGCGTGTTGCTTGTGGCACTCACCGACTTGCCCCAGGGCCTCATGGCGCGCCTAGCCGACATGCATCCGGACGTGCCTTGGTCCTATCGTCCTATCTTCTCATTCTTGGCAGGGCAGAACCCTGGTTCTATCTTCTCTCTCAGCGCCGCTCGTGCTGACGTTCTCAAGGCCGATCGCGCCGACGATCGGGTGGACGCCGACGAACTACCGGTCCTCAAGATGCCGAGTCGTGAGGAGATTGAGGCAGACTATGCGCCGGGTGGCCTGGTCAATCGCATGTATCCCACTTACGAGCCGCGTGATGAGCAGATCGCGATGGCGCTCGAGGTCCGCGATGCGCTGGTCACGGGCACTCATCGTGTAATTGAGGCGGGCACAGGCGTCGGCAAATCGATGGCCTATCTGGTGCCTTTTGCCGAGGCAGCACGCCGTAACAACATCACGGTTGGTATTGCGACCAAATCGAACAATCTAGCCGACCAGCTCATGTACCATGAGCTTCCAAAACTTGCCGAGCAACTGGAAGGTGGTCTGTCATTTTGCGCTCTCAAGGGGTATGACCACTATCCGTGCCTGCGCAAGCTTGAGCGCATGAGCCGCGGCCAGGTCGAGATTACCACCAAGCGCGATCCGGCGGACACGCTCACGGCGGTCGCGGTCATTATGGCGTACGTTTGCCAATCAGCCGATGGCGACCTCGACTCACTTGGCATTCGGTGGCGCAGCGTCAACCGCCCCGACTTTACGACGGCCTCGCGCGAGTGTGCTCGTCGCCTCTGCCCGTTTTTCCCTGATAAATGTTTGGTCCACGGCGCTCGCCGTCGTGCGGCGCATGCCGATGTGGTGGTCACCAACCATTCCCTGCTGTTCCGCAACGTTGCGGCCGAGGGCAGGATTTTGCCTCCGATTCGTCATTGGGTAATCGACGAGGCCCATTCTATCGAGCGCGAGGCGCGCCGTCAGTGGGCGCGCGTGGTGTCGGCGGACGAATCACGCGTTCTGTTTGAGCGCCTGGGTGGCTCGAGCACCGGTGCGCTAAGCCAGGTCTCCCGTGATTTGGCAACCTCTGAGGGCTCTACGCTCTATCTGGGCCTTACTGCCAAGGCGACGTCGACGGTTGCGCGCGCGAGCATGGCAATCGCCGACGTGTTCGATGGCGTTCGCGAGCTCGGCCGTCGTGCCCGTGGGGGTTATGACAATGCCAATCTATGGATTGGCCCCGAGTTGCGCGAATCTGACGACTGGCATGATTTCTTACAGTCGGCCTACACTGCCATCGACGCATTGGAACAAGCTGACAAGAGCGTCGATGCGCTGGTGCAAGCCGTCGCCGCCGACAAGCCCGAGGTTGTTGTCGACCTGGGTGATATCTCGCGCCGCCTGCACGAGCTGGCCGAGAACCTCAAACTCATCATTGATGGCACCGATGAACACTACGTGTATTCGCTGCAGGTCAATCGCAGGTTGCGCGCCGGCGGAGAGTCAATGACCGCAGAGCGCATCGACATTGGCGAGGCCTTGGCAACCGAGTGGCTGCCCGAGGTTCACACGGCTATCTTTGCCTCGGCGACCATGACGGTGTCCAAAAGCTTTGAACACTTTAACCACGCGGTCGGCCTCGATCGCATCGGTGCTTCAACATCCTCATCGTTGCACTTGGACTCGAGCTACGACTTCGATTCGAACATGGCTGTAGTCGTTGCGGGCGATATCCCCGATCCGCGCGATCGTGAGAGCTATCTTACGGCGCTCGAGCGCGTGCTGGTCGACGCCCATCTTGCCATGGGCGGATCGGTGCTCACGCTGTTCACCAATCGGCGCGACATGGAAGACCTGTACGCCCGCGTTGAGCCCAAGATGGCCCGTGCGGGTCTGGAGCTCAACTGCCAGCAGCGCAACTCATCTCCTCGTCGCCTGCGCGACCGGTTTATCAACGAGCCGACCTCGTCGCTTTTTGCTCTTAAGGCCTTTTGGGAGGGATTCGACGCCAGCGGCGAGACGCTGCGCTGCGTCATCATTCCCAAGCTGCCGTTCTCGAGTCCCACGGACCCGCTCTCGTGCGAGCGCAACCTGCGCGAAGACCGCGCTTGGGCGCGCTATTCGCTGCCCGAGGCGGTGCTCGAGGTCAAGCAGGCGGCCGGCCGCCTTATCCGCTCGTCGACCGATTGCGGCGTGCTGATTCTGGCCGACCCGCGCCTGGTGACGAAGGGCTACGGAAAGAAGTTCTTAACGTCGCTGCCCACGAGCTCCTACCAGCGCATCGAATCGGCGCAGATCGGGCACTATCTGCAACTGTGGCGTGCACGCCACGAGCGGCGGCGCTAAAGCGGACAGACGAGGGTCTTTGCCATATCGCACAGACGCTTTGACAGGGCGGGGTCATCCAAGATGCGGATGGCTCCGCCCGCTGCGATTACCTGGCTCAGTAGCCAACGCTCGGAGCCATAATGCACGGTTACCGTTGCCATGTCTGCCCCGCTGCGCTCGATTAGGGTGATGCCGGCCCAGTCCAGATGCTCCGCCATATCGAATGGCATCAAGAGCTTTGCGCTACGCTGCGTCCGGGCAAGGGAATCGTGGAGGGATGCGACGTCCGGTGCATGAGGCACGACGGAGTCTTCCGTCAAGGCGAGTCCCTCGATTTTATCCATGCGATAGGTGCGCTGCTCATCGACCGCGATGTCCCAGGCAATCAGGTATGTTTGGTCGCCGTTTGCCGTAATGCGCAAGGGGTCGACCAGACGCTCACGTGGCCGTGCATCGTCCATCGAGCGATACGAGATGCGGCAGCGAACACCGTCCTGAATGGCGCAGCTCAGCTGCTGCCAGTGCGACCCGTGGTTGACGGTGTCAAAGACGCGCTGGTTATAGCCGAGCTCTTCGGGTAGAAGGGCATGTCGAATCCGAGCTGCCGTATGCGGCTCGATCCCCAACGATTCAAGTTCATGGTTGAGCACAGCGCCCTCGGCGGCACTCAAGCGCAGCGGTAGCACACGCCCGGCGTCACCGGTGAGGACCACACGCTCGCCGCGGCATTCGCAGATGATGCGCGCGCCCGATTCTCGGTCCGCGAGCGTCGAGACGATCTCGAGAATCTCGTCGAGCGATACCCCCGTGATGTCAAAGCGACTGCAAATCTCGGTCCGTGTCATGCCGCTCTCGCCGGCGGCGTAGAGGGCCTCCATGATGTCGATGGCGCGCGAGAGTCTCTGCTCGCTGGTGAGTTTACGCACGGGCATACTCGTGCACCGTCCTTTCGATGAGGTGGTTCCACGCCTGCTTGAGCGATTTGGGGGCCATGGGCCTCATGCCGTCCATGGCGTGGGCCATGCAAAATGAGGCGGCGGCTTCAAGATCGCGCACGTCAACGGTCCAGGTCCATCCCACATCGGTGTGTGCGAGCTCACCTCGCCCGCGCGTGAGGCCGTTGATCATATCGATCTGCGTCTGAGGGGCGAACGAGAACGTGGCTGCAACGGGCGGTCGGTCGGCAAAATCGAATTCAAAGAACAGATAGTCGTTGAGATTGAAGTTCGCGGGGATGACGTAGGCCTTCGAAGGACGCCAAGCGCGTACGATACGGTCGCAGCGGAATGTCCTGATGTCGTCGGTGACGTTGTCGAGGCCACAGAAGTACGCCACGCCCTCGCGCTCGAACATGCCGTAGACGCAGACGGTACGTTCTTTCTGCTCGCCGCGTCCGTTCTGATATAAAAATCGCAGCGCACAACGCTCGGCAAAGGCGCTCCAAACCGCATCGACGGTGGGAGAGCGGCTGATCGGCGCCTCGTCTACCGTCGTCCTGCCGGTGAGATAGGCAATCTTGGAGCGAATATCGGCAAGCGGTGCGGCAAAAGTGGATGAGCCGGCCGCTAGTGTCTGGTCGATGGCGTTGAGCAGGATATCGGCGTCGTCTGCGGTAATGAGGCCGCCTGCCGCAAACGTGTGCTCGCGGTCGATTGTCCACGAGCTTTCCTCGGTCTCCTGCGCGCCGGTGGGGCGAACCTCCTTGATTAAGATGCCGCGTTCGAGCAGTTTGTCACGATCGCGTCGAAACTTGCGCTTATCCGAGTCGATATTGCCCGAGCCATATCCCAGGTCAGAATCCAAGACGATCTGCTCGGTCGTCAGCGGTTCGGGGGAGCTATTGAGCACAAAGAAAAGATTGAGGATGCGCTGAGCCGTTTTATCGAAACTGGGCTCCGAATTTCCCTTTTTAATTGTCTCGGTCGTGTCGCTTGCCGTCATAGAGTCCTCGCATGAGAAGGTGGTTTGCTGCCATGATTTTAGTCCGATATGGAGATTAGGCTATATCCTTGTCCGCTCAGGGCGTTAAGATGGCCCGAATTCGGTCGTTTGCGCTCGCTCGGGGTATACTTTCGACTATATACGGTTCTAATGTGCATGCATTGGGCCTATTTGTCGGATTATGGATGTGGAGCGCACATGGCGAACACCCAGAACTATATTAACCACCTGCTGCAGAACACCGGCATTACGCCGGCATGCAGCGAAGAAGAGCGCTTGGCTGCCGAGGATATCGCTCAGATCTTCCGCAACCACGGCTTTGACCCCGAGGTTCAGGAGTTCAATGCCCCGGCGCCCAGTAGGTTGGCATTTGCCGTTACCGGTATTCTTGCGTTTGCCGGCGCCCTGCTGATGGGCATCGGCGGCGGTATCGGCTTGGTCGGCACCTTGCTGGCCATTGTCGGTGCCGTGCTCTACGTGCTCGAGCGCACAGGGCATCCCGTGGTTTCGCGCCTGGGCAAGACGGGCGTGAGCCAAAATGTCATCGCCTACCACAAGGCCTCGGGCCCGCTCGCGTCTCCGCGCAACCGCCCGGTGGTCGTTGTCGCACACTACGACTCTCCCCGTGCTGAGCTGCTCGCCCGCGAGCCCTATGCTTCGTATCGTGCGCTCATTGCCAAGCTGTTGCCCGTTGCCACGGTTGCCCCTGCTGCCGTTGCCATCCTGCGTATCCTGCCGCTCCCCGGCGCGCTCAAGGTTCTGCTGTGGATTGTCGCGATCCTCGCTTCCCTCGTTGCACTTGCCAACGCGGCAAACATCATCTCTAACCGCCACATTCTTCCCTATACGTCCGGCGCGGTGTGCAACAAATCTTCTGTCGCCGCTATGCTCGGCGTTATGGACAACGTTGCTCCCTTCCAGGGTGAAAACGAGTTTCCCGACGATGTTCCGTTCGATACCTATTTTGGGGAGCAAAAGCGCCGTGCCGAGGAAATGGCGCGCGCAGCGGCGGAATATGCCGCGGCCCAGCAGCAAAACGACTACGGCAACACCATCGAGTATGAAGAGCCTACCTGCGCCGAGGACGAGTTCGGTCAGCCGATTGCTCCCGACGCTCAAACCGAGCCCGAACAGGGTGAGGCTTTCGACGAGCAGATCGAGGGCTTTGAGGGTGCGTCTGCCGACGTGACGCTGATCGGCGCCATCGTGCCCGAGGATCAGAATCAGGCTGTCCAGGCCGAAGAGTTCAATGACGAGGTTTCCGCTGCCGAGCCGGTGGAGGAGCCTGTCGCGGCCGAGCCCGAGCCCAAGCTCTATCGCAATGCCGCCGGCAACATCCGCTTTGGTTCGGATGCCATCCGTGCGCTCGGAATGCTTCCCGAGTCCTGCACGCTCGATTACGAGGAGGGCGAGGAGCCGACGTTTGAGCCCGAGCCTGCCCCCGTCGTGACTGCACCTGCGCCCGCTGTCACCGTGGATGATGAGTCTGCCGCGGTTGCCGCTGCCGTTGCCGAGCCCGAGGCGGTGTCCGCGATCGATCCCGCGGCAGGACTGGACGTTTTGGCTCCCGCCGCGCCGGCGCAAGACGTTGCGGACGAGTCTGACGACGATTACGTTGAACAGCCGAGGCGCGTGTCTTACGAGAGCGATACTGATTTCTCGGCCGAGATTCCCGCGGCAACGCCCCATGCCGACATTGCATCCGCGTTCTCGTCGATTGGCGCCAGCGCTTCCAACTTCTTTAAGGGTGCGCTTGCAAAGGGCAAGAAATTTGTCGACGATTTCGAGGAGAAGCGCGCTGCCGCACGCGAGGCTGCCGAGCAGGAGGCTATCGCTCAGCAGCAGGCAGCCGAGGCGGCACGTGAGCACGCGGCGCAAGAGTTCGAGCAGAACGAGGCTATGCAGTCCGTGCCCGTTGACGCCGCCGAAGCTACAACGTCCTTTGAGTCCCAGCAATCGACGTCCGCGAATGTTGTTGAGGCGACGACGTCTTTCGAGGCTCAGCAGCACGTCGATAGCACCATGTCGTTTGATGCCGCGAAGTTCGATTCCACGATAACGTTTGAAAAGCAAGGCACCGCGATTGCCGAGCCCCTTCCTGTTTCCGATGAGCAGGGCGACGCGGCAGACGATGACGAGCCTATTGATGCTGCCGAAATCCAAGATGCCACCGAGGACGAGCCCGTCGAGGCCAACTCTGACGAAGAGCAATACGCGGCAGCCGAGCAAGATGATTCGACCGAGGCCGAGCAGGAGGAAGTGCCTGCGGTTTCCGAGACTCCCGAGACAGATGAGTCGAGGCCTTACTCCACGCAGATTTTCACCATGCCGACCCCGAGTGGTTCCGGTGCCACGGTTGCCAATGTTGCTCCCGCCCAGGACGAAACGGTCGATTCCCTTATGGCCCAGATTTCCTCCCAGGCATCGCCGCGTCCGCAGATGAATGTTCCCGATCCGGCGTCGGCACCGTCGCCTGCGCCCTCCTCGTCTCCGCTGGCTTCGGTCCCCGATCCGTCGCTGCCGTCTATGAAGCAGACAAACGTTGCGTCTCGCACGTCGCTGTTCGACCTTCCCGATCCCTCTGCCCAGGTCAACGACCCCTTTGCTACCGCCCAAGGTCCCGAACCCACATCGGCACCCGTTGCGCCTCCTATGCCCGTTGCGTCGGGCGCGCAGCCGATCGAGACCATTTCGGCTCCCGCCCCGGCGGCACCCAAGTCTCGTAAGCGCGGCCTGGGTGGTCTGTTCGGCCGTAAAAAGAAAAACGAGCAGGACAGCATGAGTGACTGGCTGGGCGTCGAAGACGATTACGATGCCAAGAAGTCCGGTCGCGGTATCGGTTCGTGGGATAACTTCGAGGACGATAACGATGGCTGGAAGGGTGGCGCTACGTCTTCCGATGGCGCTTCTTCCGAAGATATGCTCTCGGCTGTCGCCTCTATGGGCGATGATGAGCTGCTCGGTCACGATATCTGGTTTGTGGCAACGGGCGCCTCGGATTGTGATGGCGCCGGCATGAAGGCCTTCTTGGCTTCGCACCGCGATAAGCTCCGCGGCGTATTCTTTATCAATCTTGAATCCGTCGGCGCCGGTAGGCTTTCGGTGGTGACGGTCGAGGGCGAACAACAACTGCTCAAGGGCGATCGCCGCATCATGAACCTGGTCAGCAAGGTCTGCAAGTCGTTCCATGTCGATTGTGGCGCGCTCGAGATGCCCTATGCCAAGACCGATGCCTATGCCGCGCTCGAGGCGAGCCGCCGAGCCCTCACCATCGCCGGCGTGGACGGCACGCGTCTGGCTTGCGCTCGTACCGAGGACGACCTGCCCCACAATGTCAACCCGACGAACATTGCTACGGTATCCGAGGTCGTGACCGAGGTTATCCGCCGTTCGTAGACGGAGCTCTAAGGAGTCAACGTGTTTTCGTATATTAAGCGCCATTGGCCTGTCTACGTGATTTTGACCTTGATTGCCATTGCGTTGGGATTTGGGGCTGCCTACATCGTGGGTGCAAAGGGCTCGACCCCCGCCTCCGCAATCAGCGAAGAGGTGGAGCAAGAACAGAGCACGGGTGCCGATGGGATTCCTGAGTCCGAGCAGGCAATCGTTGATGGCGGATCTTCGTCTGCAGAGTAGATACGGCGATTTACATGATTGAAAGCGGGCGAGCCGGGGGACTGGCTCGCCCGCTTTTTCATCGTGCTAGCGGTTCTTTGGGATCGACCTAAGGCGAGCGAACCATAGGGCTGCGGCACCCGAGGTCAGGAGCGCGGCGATGCAAGCGGCGATGGGAACTGCTCCTGTTGCCGGTAGGTCCTGCGGTAGGGTACAGCGTTGAATGACACGGTCCTCGTCATGTGACTCAAGTTTATCGCCGCCGCCGTTGCGGCAAAGATCGACGCGTGCTCTGTTGGTGAGTGCGGTTTGGGGCGTATAAGCCGACGTTGCCTGCATGTGCACGACTGCGCCCCGAGCGTCTGTGCCAAGGATTGCTTTGGCATCGTCAAGGTCGTCGTGCTCATCTTTGAGATCATCGCGGGTCCAAGAATCCGCATCGCTTCGAGTCGTAAAGTCGGTGGCTACCGCACCGTATTCAATGCGAATGCCCGTTACGACGGCATTGGATGCAAGGTCGAGTTCTTCCGCCTCGAGTGTGGTGGATTCCGTGGTCGAGACATCCGCCTTCCAGAGGTGCCAGCCGTCGTAATCGACGAGGCGGCAATCCTCACCCAGGCTCTCTTTTACCTCGTCGGACTCAAGCCAAGGATTTTCGTGCCCATCGTCAAGTGTCGCGTTCGCCGGTTCATCGACGTCTGTCGAGTCCAACGGCGTCGTGCGATACCACACGTTGCACAGACCGTTGAGGTCGCCGATGGCGACGGGGGTTTCGATTGAGATGAATCTCGCCGTGCCGTCTTTGGCGCACTCAAGATCATCGGTAATCGAAAACTCATCAACCCAAGTAGCGGAATCGTTTCGAGCATCGATGGTATAGGAGAAAAGCCCATCACTATTGGTTTGCGTCGTGGCGCGGTTTTTACCATCGCCGTTAGCCAACAGGCCCTTTTCGATAGGTTGGACAAGTTCCTGACGCTTGTCGACCTGCCCCTTGATCTCGATGGGCGCATCCTTCATCGCGACGGATTGGACTTCTCCCGTATCCTTTATTTCAAACGTTATCTCCTCGGCAAGGTCATAGGTCCGCGGAGACATCATTTCGCGCAACGAGTAGGTGCCGGGTGCAAGATGTTCGACGCGGTGCGGCTTGTCGGATGAGGTCCAGGAGTCTATTTCGGTTTTATCGGGACCATATAAGGTGAGCTGTGCGCCTTCCACTTCCTGCTCACCGCTTGCATCGACCTTGGAGATATCAACCTTGGTGTAATCGTCGGATACGTTAAGCCGTGCTTCTACAACGGGTGTTTTCTGGTCGGCATAAGTAAGGTCGACAATATGGGTTGTCTGATCGAGCAAGAAGCCTGCCGGCGCTTGAGTCTCGACAACCTCGTAGCGTGCGGTGCCAGATCCCAGCGGGAGGTTGTCCGCGCGTGCTTCTCCAGTTTCATCCGTCGTGACGGTCGCGACAGTCTCACCGTCGAGCGCGGCAATGCTACCGTCGGGGCGCACGATATCACCCGAGGCACGGATCTCAAAGACGGCGCCCGCGAGGCTGCTGCCGTCTATGGCATCGGTTTTAACGATCCTGATGTTTCCGGTCGCGGCGTGGTCATAATACGAGGCGATTGCAACGGGCGTTAGGTTCATGTCGGCGGGTATGTTTACCTCGATCTCTTCGCCGACAAGATAGGGCTCTTTGGCCGAGGTTTCGCGTACATAATAGGTGCCCGGCACGAGCGATTCGGGCAGTGTGACGGTCCCGGTCGCGTCAGTCGTAAAGGTGTCCATTACGTTATGTGCTGGATACCAGCAAGTTTGTGAGACAGATTCGTGATTGCTGTCGAGGAGTTGGAAGGTGAATCCGGCTAGGGGAACAGAAGCGCCTGTGTGGGCATCGCGTTTTACAATCTGGAGATGCGTCGACAGAGCGTGGTTGTCCACGATATATTGAAGCTCGGCGCCGTCAGAAATCTGATTGGCCCCGACGGTCCATTCCCCTGCACGTTTAAAACCCTCGGGGACGGTTTCCGGAACCTCGCGAACCGTGTAGCCGGCACGGTCGTATGGGACGGCTCCGTGGACACCGGCGGGTCGCTTGCCTGTGCCGAACCATGCTTCGGGCTGATCTTTGGTGGAGGCAAAGCCATAGATGTTTGTGGTCAGTGTGCCAACAACCTGCTGAGAGCTGTTGCCGACAACCTCAAAGACAACACCACCCGCTGGCTGCTCCAGGCCGGATTGGTCGCTATTGCCGTAATCCTTGAATTTGGAAATCTCAAGGTTAAACGCAATGGGGATATCGGAAACGCGAGATTCGATCTCGACCACGCCTGAATCGCCGAGCTGGTCGGCTCCAACGGTATAGGTCCAGCTGTCGTTGGATGGCAGGTAGCCCTCGGGGGCTTTTGATTCGTAGATGGTAAAGGTTCCTAAGGGGACATCGGCGAGGGTGGCCCGACCGCTTTCGTCGGTCGTGAGGATTTGTGCCCATCCAGGGGTTGATTGCGACACACACGTGAACTCTGCTCCTGCGAGCGAAGCTCCAACTTGGGGGCCTGCATTCGTCGCGGCATCGAGTTTTACGATACGCAGGTTGATGGTGCCGGGTTGTTCATCAATGGCAACCTGTCCGCCGTCATTCCCCGTGGTAAAGGCGATGCGATCACGACGGGGGACATAGCCGGCCGGCGCCTTCGTTTCAATCAGGTAGTACGCCGTGTTGGGTAGGAGTGTTGCCTGTGCTCGACCGTTGCTGTCCATCTTGATGGTGCCGACACGCGCGCCGCTGGCGCTCTCAAAAATATCGAATGTTGCCCCGGTAAACTGATAGGTATTGTTTCCGCTGGTAATAACGGTGTTGGCAGACTGCTTTTGGAAGGAAACAGAGACCGCCGGCAGTACATAGAGCATGTCTTGACGTTTGCTGCCGCCCGATACGGCCCCTAGATAGCGTCGCGCGCGGTGCGGAGCGGCTTTGATGCTTCCTGATTTTGCGCTGTCGTGGAGCCACCGCGCAGCCGCCACGACTTCATTGTCGGCGGTAAAGTGCCCACTCTTGGTTTTACCCTGAGCGGTCGTGTAGGAGTAGGTGCCGTCGACATGGGTAGTGCCGTTGAGCATCCATACGGCAAGCTGGGTGGCGGCGCGGGCGCGATCGGGTGAAAGATGGTAGCCGCCAAACGACGTGGCGGTAGGATATCCGTGACAAACGATTGCCGCGAACTCGTCGTCGAGCCACACCCAGCCTTGATCAAAGTTGAGCCATGGGCCGCCCGGTTTGGTGGGGCCGGGGCGCTCCTGGTTCATGCAGTAGGCAATCGAGGCGTCTTGAGCTTCATACTTGCCGATGAAGAAGGGCCCACAATCATCGCTAATAGTGCGGAAGCCGAGCTGGTCGTAGCCATCGACGGCAAATGCGGCTCCCGGTGCCAGGCAGCCGAAAAGCAGGAAGAGGAGCAGGAGCAGCGGACCTGTTGCGATTGCGCTGTGGACAGAGTGCGTGGGTGCGTTGGACATGGCTGCTCCTTATCCCTCGTGCGTCGCACGGGGAGGCTGCGACGCGTAGGATGAGGCTACCCCCGAGGTTCATGCGGGTAAGTACCGGAGCCTGACCAAAAGCTTGCCCATTTCCTGACAAATTGAGCTCAAATACAACAATCAAGCAAAAGTGCAGGTAGAAGATAGGGAGAACAGGAGGCCAAAGGTCCTCATCTCCACAATTGACGCAATTTTCAAACGAATCTCCACAGCTAAAACAAGCATCGCCACCCTTGTATCGAACAAGACAACCGCGTTATACTAGCCAACACACAAGCGGGCATCGCCAAGTGGTAAGGCATCAGCTTCCCAAGCTGACACTCGCGGGTTCGAGTCCCGTTGCCCGCTCCATTCGAATTTCAGGCACGGTAACGTTTCGTTACCGTGCCTTTTTCAATAAAGTGCCGGGACTCGAACCCGACAGGGTGCGAGCGTTAAATAAACGCGAAGCGTTTATAGCGAGCAGGCAAGGTCGCCGATAGGCGACCGCAGCCGGTGCGTATTTGCGAAGCAAATACGCAGACGTCCCGTTGCCCGCTCCATGGAGCACAGAAGACCTCGGGACGGCCAATTCAACAAAGTCTTCCCCATCGTCACCGTGAATCCGAGGGGATCGACCGCAGCCGGTGCGGATTTGCGAAGCAAATAACGCGGACGTCCCCATGCTCGCTCCAATTCCAAAATGTTAGGTTAATGCCTGCTGCCCATACTTGCACCTGCGCACGGTACAATGGTTGGGTTACGACCAACGTGCCAATAACCAAAAAGGAGCCGCTATGATCGATCGCTATACCCGCCCGGAGATGGGACACATCTTCTCCCTCGAGAACAAGTACGCCATTTGGCAGGAGATCGAGGTCTTGGCCTGCGAGGCCCAGGCGGAGCTCGGCAAGATCGGTATTTCCAAAGACGAGGCCCAGTGGATCCGCGACCATGCCAACTTTGAGAAGGCGAAGGTCGATGAGATCGAGGAAGTCACGCGCCACGACGTCATTGCCTTCCTGACCAACATGAAGGAATACATCGATGCCGATGTTCCCGAGGGCGACCCCAAGCCCAGCCGCTGGGTTCACTATGGCATGACCAGCTCCGATCTGGGCGACACGGCCCTGTGCTACCAGCTCACCCAGGCCTGCGACCTGATCATCGAGGACGTCAA
>ENA-OWZU01000337-OWZU01000337.1-human-gut-metagenome-genome-assembly--contig:-NODE-337-length-15456-cov-14.352575_pt1 | contig 15456 bp, 16 predicted proteins | sample MGYA00249263_ERZ652121 | MGnify/ENA primary metagenome ERZ652121 (study PRJEB26925, sample SAMN05827113) | human gut metagenome | biome: ENVO:2100002; feature: ENVO:00000062; material: ENVO:00002003... | reverse complement strand
TCCTCGAACCATTGATGATTGTTCAGTGCGTGTTGTGCGTTCTGTACAAATCAAAAAGAAGTACTCCACCATTGAAATGACCAGAGAAGCTACACCGAAAGAGATCGATAAATGCAAACTTCTTTATTGCGGTCATGGTTTCTATTCAGATAAACACATACAGGAAAATCTTTCAAAGTATGTGTAGATTACAAAACAAATGTTGCAAACAAGCGAGGTGGTGTCACATGTGAAGAAATACGAACTAGCTAAAGATGATTATGAAAAAGGGTTGAAGTATAGAGAAATAGCGGAAAAGTATGGTGTATCCATCAGCACAGTAAAATCGTGGAAGTCACGTTACTGGTCTCGAGAAAAGGTTGCAACCAAGAACGCAACTATTCCGAACAACAAAGGAGCGCCAGAGGACAACAAAAACGCTGTTACCCATGGCCTTTTTGCCAATTGGTTACCTTCTGAAACATTAGAAATTATGAATGAGGTTGCAACCTCTAAACCTGAGGATATCTTATGGAATAATATCATGATCCAGTACACGGCTATTATCCGAGCACAGAAAATCATGTATGTTGATTATGAGGGTAGTTTGTCCAAAGAAGTTTCTAAGTGGTCCTCGAGTGATTCTGGAAGTTCAGAAGAATATGCTATTCAATATGCTTGGGACAAGCAAGCTAATTTCATGAATGCACAATCAAGGGCTATGAGCACGCTATCTAGCTTAATTAGACAATTTGTCTCTATAGCTGATGAACATGATGAACGTAGAAAGAAACTAGAATACATGGATGTACAAGTCAATTTAGCAAAAGCACAATTGAAGCAGTTAGATGATGGTTACGATTCGTCAGAAGAACAAACCGTAATTATCGATGATATTCCGTTAGTTGAAAGCGAGGTTGGTTCAAATGGCATTAATGGTCAAGAAACAAACTCAAATTAAAACTACGGACTTGATTAACCCACATTTCTATAAAGTTTGGCATGCAAAGTGTCCTTATATTTTAATGAAAGGCGGACGTGGTTCTTTTAAATCATCTGTTATCAGTCTGAAATTAGCAACAGAAATGAAGAAGCACACACAAGCTAAGCACAAAGTAAATGTTGTCTGTATGATGAGCCAGCATAAGTATTTAAGAGATGCTGTCTACGAACAAATCAAGTGGGCACTTTCAATGCTTGGCATTTCAAAAGAATATAAATTTCGTACTTCTCCATTGCGCATCATTCATAAACGGACTGGCTCTAAGTTCTACTTTTACGGTGTGGATGATCCGTTAAAACTCAAATCAAATGCAATTGGTGATGTCATTGCTTTGTGGTATGAAGAAGCTGCAAACTTTGAAAGCGAAGAAGTATTTGACCAGACGAATGCAACCTTTATCCGTCAACGGTCGCCATGGGTAGATCAAGTACAAGTTTACTATTCATGGAATCCACCCAAGAATCCATATGATTGGGTTAATGAATGGGTAGAGAAATGCATACGCCTAGATGATCATTTAGTGGACCACTCGACTTATAAAGATGATGAGTTAGGTTTTACGGATCCTCAGCAATTAAAGCTGATAGAAACGTATAGAGAAAATGATGAAGATTACTATAGATGGCTTTACTTAGGCGAAGTGATTGGTCTGGGTACGCTCATCTATAACATGGATCATTTCCATCCGCTTGATGAGCTACCAGATGATGATTACATCGTTCAGATTTGTTTTTCAATCGATAGTGGACACCAAATATCAGCGACTACCTGTGGTTGCTACGCTATTACCAAAAAGAAAAATGTCATTTTATTAGATACTTATTATTATTCTCCTGAAGGAAAAGTAAATAAGAAGGCACCTGATGAGCTTTCTAAAGATTTGCATGATTTTATTGAGCGATGTCAAACAAAATACAATAAGTATGCCTACAAAATCACTATTGATTCGGCGGAAGGCGCTCTAAAAAATCAATACTATAAAGATTACAATGAGAGGTTTCATGCAGTGGCCAAAGCTAAAAAAGTAGATATGATCGATTATGTACAGAACCTCCTTGCACAAGGCAGGTTTTTTTATTTAGATACTGAAGCAAATCGAATATTTATTAAAGAGCATCGTGATTATCGATGGGATGAAGATACTTTACAATCTGATGATCCAAAAGTTATCAAAGTTGGTGACCATACATGTGACCAGTTCCAATATTTTGTAAAAGACAATCTTGGCGATCTAGGTCTGAAATGGTAGGTGAGAAAATGAGTGGGATTCAGCGTATCAAAAACTTTTTTAAGAAAGGAGTGAAACGAATAGATATGAATTTGAATGGCAGAGAACTTGGTAAAATCACAGATCATCCCAAAATTGATATTGATCCATATGAATATGAGAGAATCACTGAAAATTTTCGTTATTATGCGAATAATTTCCCGAAAATTAAATATATAACCTCTTTTGGTAAAGAAAATAAACGTCCATTTAATCCGCTGAATGTAACCAAGACTGCAGCAAGAAGATTAGCGAGTATCATTTTTAATGAGAAATGCAAGATTGCTTTAAGAGATCCTGACGATGAAGATTCAGATAGTTTAAAAGAAGCAAATACGTTCTTGGCGAAAACGCTGTATAACAATAATTTTTATAATCTTCTTGAACTGAATCTTGAAAAAGGAATTGCTTCTGGTGGGTTTGCTATGCGTCCTTATATTGACGGAGATAAAATCAAAATCTCTTGGATTAGAGCAGATCAGTTTTATCCTTTGCGTTCTAACACAAATGAAATCAGCGAATGTGCAATTGCTACTAGGTCAGTTCAAACAGAAAATGATAAAAATTATTACTACACGTTATTAGAATTCCATGAGTGGGTAAATGGGAAGTACATTATCTCTAATGAGCTTTATAAGTCAGAATTGGAAAGTTCTGTCGGTAAACAAGTACCATTAGAAACTTTATATCCTGATTTAGCAGAGGAAGTCACCTTAGAAGGATTGAGACGTCCTCTTTTTGTTTACTTCAGAACACCTGGTGCAAACAATAAATCTCTAGAAAGTCCGTTAGGCGTTGGAATCGTTGATAATGCAAAAGAAATCTTAGATACCATTAACAATACTCATGACCAATTTGCTTGGGAAATTCAAATGGGGCAAAGGCGCGTCGTGGTTCCCGCTGAGTTTCTCAAAACGGATGAAGCCCATCCCCCAATGTTTGATAGTGATCAAAATGTATTTGTAGGGATGTATGGGGCAGAAAATGCTGGAATAAAAGATATTACTACGGCAATACGAACAGTTCAGTATAAAGATGCCATTGATCATTGGATTAAAGAGTTTGAGGTACAAGTAGGGCTATCAGTTGGTTCAATGAGCTACGCTGATGATGGTTTAAAAACAGCAACTGAAATTGTCTCTAATAACTCAATGACGTATCAAACACGCTCTAGTTATTTGACAATGGTTGAAAAATCCATTAATGAATTAGTCCATTCGATTTTTGAATTGGCAGGTTATGCAGAACTTAATTCAACTGGAAAACCATTGTTTGAATTAAATTACGATGATTATAAAGTCGATATCAGTTTTGAAGATGGTATTTTTGTCAATCAAGATAAACAACAAGAAGATGATTTAAAAGCTGTGGTTGCTGGCGTGATGCCAAAGAAACAGTTTCTTATCCGTAATTACAATCTAAGTGATCAGGAATTAAAAGAATGGTTGGATGACTTGAAAGAGGAAATGCCTGAATCAGGATCAACCGAACGTCGTAGTCAAGATGCGTTATTCGATTTAGGTGATTAATTATGATTACACCAGAAAAAATGCAAAAGACCGCAAACTCAATTATCAATATCTATTCAGAACTAGAAGACCGAATCTTTAACATCATAATCAAAGCGTTAAAACAATCTCGTTTTCAAGATGTAGCTAAAGAAGATGTGCTTTTGTGGCAAGTAAATCAACTTTCTAAAATGGGTACATTAAACGATAAAGTCATTGATTTGTTAGCACGATATACAGGAGAGACTCAAGAAGCAATTGAGCAATTGATTAAGGGAAATGGTGTGAAAATCGTTGATGAAGTAGACCGTGAGCTTGAGCGAATGGTCCATAAAAGTGTTCCTGTATCTAACGACGTAAACAAAATTCTAGACTCTTTGGTTCGTCAAACGTTCAAAGATTTAAACAACAATGTCAATCAAACGTTAATCACTACGAATTTCAACGAGAATGCTGTAATGCGAGCCTATCAAGCAATTCTTAAACAATCTACCCTAGAATCTATGACGGGGCTTAAAACGCACGAGAAAGCCATTAGAGATAACGTCTACAAAATGGTTGATATGGGAATCAAATCAGGGTTCGTTGATAAAGCAGGTCGTGAATGGTCGATGGAAGCTTACTCGAGAACAGTGATTCAATCTACTTCACACAGAACGTTTAACGATCTTCGTTTGAAACGAATGGAGGACTTCGATTGTGTTACTGCATTGATGAGTAGTCATCCATCAGCCCGTGAAGCGTGTGCGCCAATCCAAGGCGATTGGGTGTTAACCGTTCCTAAAGAAGAAGCGCCAGAAGAATTCAAGCATTTACCATCTATTTACGATCACGGATACGGCGAGCCCGGTGGAACGCAAGGAATTAACTGTACACATATTCTTTATCCTGGCCGTCCTGATGTGAACACAAACAATCAGCCACGATATGATCCAGAAGAAGTACAAAGAAATGCTGAGATCCAGCAGAAACAAAGAAGATTAGAGCGTGATATTCGTTACCAGAAGAAGCGAATGAATGCGGCGTTAGAATTGGAAGATCCCGAAACTGTCCAGATGTGCAAACAAGTGATTGCTAACAAACAGAAACAGTTAAGGGAGCTTATCAACGAACATGGGTTCTTAGTTCGTGATTACAGTAGAGAACAAGTACAAAGTTAATAATTTTGGCTTAGCAATCGCTAGTCTTTTTATTTTGCCCCGAATACGGCGTTAAACTGTTCAATCCATCGAGGGCGTAGCCTCGTTAAACAACGAAAGGATGAATGAAATGAAACGTGAAGAACTGAAAGAACTTGGCTTAACTGATGAACAGATTGGATCAATTATGGCTTTGCATGGTGTGACTGTGAACGAGTTGAATAGTCGGGTGTCTACCGCGGAACAACAGGCCACTCAATATCAAGAACAGTTAGAGAAAAACCAAAATGAGCTGAATGATTTCAAAGCAAATGCTAAAGGAAATGAAGATCTTACTAAGCAGTTAGAGGATTTACAATCTAAGTTTGATGAAATCAAGACGAGTTCTGAACAACAAATTGCTGATCTTAAAAAATCATCAGCGATTGACTTAGCTCTAACACAAGCCGGGGCTAAAAACATTAAGGCTGCTAAAGCCTTGCTAGACAGCGAATCATTGGAACTGACAGACGAGGGATTAAAAGGATTAGATGACCAACTGGCCGCGCTTAAAGAAAGCGACGGTTATTTATTTGGCCAATCTGAACAGGTTCCACCTAATCCCGATGGTAAGAAGGCTACCTTTTCTGGGAATGCTAGTTCTGCGCAAAACGTTGAAGAAGATGCTTTTGCTAAAGCATTAGGAATCATGCCAAACAAAAATTAAATTGGAGGGAATAAAATATGGCAATTAATTACATCACAAAAGACAATGGAATTTTCGATCAAAAAATCACCCAAGGGCTGTTAACTACTATCTTAGGTGTTCCACAAGTAGAATTAGTAAACGGTGGGAAATCATTCACCCTTACTACTATTTCAACATCAGGTTTGAAAGATCACACGCGTAACAAAGGATTTAACAGCGGTACCTATGGAAACGACAAAAAAGTGTACACAATGGGTCAAGACCGTGACGTTGAGTTTTACATCGATAAACAAGACGTTGATGAAACGAATCAAGACTTAGCTGTAGCTAAAATTTCAAATGTATTTATCACTGAACACGTTCAACCAGAAATTGATGCGTATCGTTTTTCTACTTTAGCTTTAGGAGCAGGAAATACTAAAGAAGAAACAATTACTGAAAAGAATGCTTATTCAGCCATTAAAGCTGCAATTTTACCAGCTCGTAAATTTGGCCCACAAAACCTAGTAGCGTTTGTATCAACAACCGTAATGGATGCATTAGAACGTTCTTCAGAATTTACTCGTAATATCACTAATCAAAATGTTGGGCAAACGGCACTAGAATCTCGGGTAACTTCTCTTGATGGTGTGTTATTGGTCGAAGTTTGGGACGATACTCGTTTCAAAACTAAGTTCGATTTCACTGATGGCTACGCTGCTGCCGCTGATGCACAAGACATCAATATCTTAGTAGTTGCTAAACAAGCTGTTATCCCCGTGGTTAAAGAAAACACCGTCTTCTTGTTTGCACCAGGCGAACATTCACAAGGTGATGGCTACTTGTATCAAAATCGTTTGTATCATGACTGCTTTATTAAAGAGCAACAAAAAGAAGGCGTATCTGTCTCTTTAGCCCCAAAAGCGTAGACCCATCCGGCGTAACTTTGAATAAAACGACAGCTACGCTAGCGGTGGGAGCAACAGAAACATTATCTGCTACCGTAGCACCAGCAGACGCTACAAATAAATCGGTTCAATTTACTTCTAGCGATGAAACGATCGCAACAGTAACGCCAGTTCAAGGAAAAGTGACTGCTGTGAAAGCGGGAACTGCTACAATTACAGCAACAACTTCGAATGATAAAACTGCTACGTGTGAAGTCACGGTAACCGCAGCAAGCGAAGGATAGCTACTAAACTATCCTTTTTAATTGAAAGGAGGCAGTTATGAGCTATCTTACGCACGATGAATATTTAAAATCAGGATTCAACAAAGTATCAGTTTCGGAGTTTGATGACTTAGAAAAATGTGCTGCACGTCAGCTTAATCGAGTGACAGGAGATTTTTACATGAGACATTCTTTAGCTGATGACACGTTCAAATATCGAGTGGATAAGTTCAAAATCGCAATGGCTGTCCAAATTGAATATTTGAAGTCAGTTGGAGTTACTTCGTTATCAGACTTACTAAATGCTTCCCCTTCAAGTGTCAGCGTTGGTCGTATGCGTATTGAATCTGGAAGCACGAATGCAGCAACAGTTGGCAGAACGATGGTTGCAACAGAGGCTTATAACGAATTGATCTATACAGGACTTCTTTACAAGGGAGTTGACTATCGATGATTCCATTAATGCCAAAGCAATATTGCAACCAGTCAATTACATTACGGTTAATTGATGGACATGACAAATGGCAAAAGCCTATCTTTTCAGACCCAATCACGATTAATCATATGATTTTCCAACCTCAAACAGTGTACAGCGGTAGTAATAATAATCGGCAAGTGGTAGCCAACGCTATCGCTTTTTTGTTTGCTGGAGTATCTGATCCGATGCCAGTGATTAATAAAAATCATGTTGGGTCAAAGATTGATTTCGAAGGCGAAACATACACTATCACTACTATCGTTGATAACCGTAACCCTTTCAGCAATGAAGTTTACTCGTACGAGTTGGAGGTGCTGTAATGCTCCATGTTAAGGTTGAAAAAAATGGCGTCGATCGTAAGTTGTCAGTGATGAACATCAATTCAGCACTGTACTATATGACTGCTCAGATGCATCCAGACATGAACCTATATGCGCCAAAACGGCAAGGACATTTAAGAGACAAATCATTTGTTAACAAGAACCGAATCACATATACCGTTCCTTACGCTAGACCTCAATTTAGAGGGATCGTCAATGGTAGTAGAGTTAAGAATTATACAACGCCAGGGACAAGCCGACGTTGGGACCTCAGAGCAAAAGCGAATCACATGGACGCTTGGCGTAAGGCATTTATCAAAGGAGGGAACTTGTAATGGATTTGTGGGAACGATTATCCGATTCAATAGATTCTATTCCATGCCTTCCAATGCCATGCTCGATGGGGTTCCTTAATGGGGAAGACACGCTTTGTGTTTATTCGATGCCAGGTAGTCGGACAGTAGAAGAATACTTTGACGGTACGAAAGAGCGTGAAATGCTCTATGAGGTCGGATTTAACACGAAAGACCAAGAAAAAGCCAATCAAACTCTTTGGCTCATATCAAATCATTTAGACGAGCTTTCAACTCTAGCATCAGAGGATGGGAGTTTCGTCTTTTTAGGTATCGAAATAAGCGAGACACCTTTTGTAAGCGAACAGGACACTCAAGGGAACTCAACTTATTTATTAGGTATCAAAATCACCATTCATCAATTCAAAAATTAGGAGGAAATTTAAATGGCAGAAAATAGTAAAGAATTTTTACTAAACTTTAAAAACAAATTGGAAATCGATACTTCAGGAAGTACAGATTTAGATCAAATCGCAACGGCTAAATTCGCACCATTAGCAGCAGGGATCACAACTATTACTCCGGCTGCAGCGGACACTACAGATGCATCCCATTACTACGATGGAGAAGGATTCGCTGATTCCACTGTAACTGGTAAAAATATCACGTTCCAAGTTGCGGGACACCGTGTATTTGGAGATCCAGCTCAAGATTATGTAGCGTCTAAATTCTTGTCAATCGGAGATGAATTACGCACGTTAGCTCAATGGACTGATGCCAAAGGGAATAAGGTTCAAGCTGTTGTTACATTGACTGCTATTGTACCTTTCGGTGGTGCAGCTAATGCTAAACAAACGTTCAGCTTCACAATGACATTCAACGGCAAGCCAAAATCGGTAGCAGCGGGGGAGTAATTAGCCCTGAAAGCGTAGCGCTTAATAAAACAACGTTATCGCTTGTTGTCGGGGCAACAGAAACTCTTGTGGCAACAATTTTACCAGCAAATGCTACAAATAAAAATGTGACATGGTCATCTAGTGATTCAACCATAGCTACGGTTGATACCAAAGGGAAGGTTGTGGCTGTTAAAGCCGGAACTACGGAAATTACAGTTAACACAGTAGATGGTAACAAGAGTGCTAAATGTACTTTAACAGTAACTGAATCATAAAATTAGACAGATTAGAGCAGGTTAAACCCCATTATGGATACCTGCTCTTTTAATTTGGAGGAAAAAATAATGGCTATCAATAATGTAATTGATTTAGATGCAAAATTATCACTAACTAAATCCGTAAAAATTGCAGGCAAAGTATATGAAATCACTATTTCTGATGAGGTTGATCAAGCTTTGATGGATTTAACTAGTGTAGATGTCCCATCGCAATTAGAACACCTGACAGAAAAAGCAGAGAAATTGGAAGATTTAGAAGATAAATCAACTGATAAATATAAAGAGTTTATTCGCCTAGAAGTTGCTAAATTGAAAGATCGTTCAATCGCTGCACTAGATAAAGTGTTGGGAGAAGGAGAAGGAACCCGTGTATATAAGAGTTACGGAAATAGTACAAAGGCATTATTAACTGTCATTGGTTTATTGCAAAAAGAGTTGGGTGAATTGATGATTGAACGTAAAAAAACCGCTGATAACTATTACAAAAACAAACATAAAAAGAAGTGATATAGATGTTTGATTTGGTTGAGGATTTAGAAAATACACTAATCATTGAAGGAGAAGAATATAAATTTGACCTTTCCTTTGATGTGGTGATTAGATTCTATGAATTGCTAGAAGATAAAAATTTAAAATCATTTGAAAAAATTAATAAAGCTTTTGATTTATTTTATTTTGATGCTAAAGCTCCCATTAGTGATTTTACTTTCGAACAGAAGCAAGCAGCAATCGAAGAAATAAGTAATTATATACAAAAATGTCCATACGGAAATAACAATAATGATCAGGAATCCGGAGATACTGTGCCGGAAAAACTTTATTCTTATTCTCAAGATGCTGGAGCAATTTATTCCTCATTTTTAGCAGATTACGGCATCGATTTATTAAAAGAAAAAGGACGAATGCACTTTATCACGTTCAAAAATCTTTTGTTTGGATTAAGCGAAAATACTCATTTTCAACGAATTTTATCTATTCGTTCTAGAAGTATTAATGGACTAGAAGGAGAGGCACTTACCAATCTATTAGAATTACAAGAATATTACGCTCTTGATTCAGAAAAAACAGTAAATAATCTAGACAATCAGTTAGGAAGTATGTTTGACATGCTAGCTGCTCAAGCAAAAAAATAGAAAGGAGGTAATTAAAGAATGTCTGCAGATGCGACGATAAATATTGATGTCATGCTCTCTAATTTGCCAAAATTTAAAACGGATGCTAATTTTATTGATGATTTGTTATCTAAATTAGGTGCCAATACTGGAAAACAGATGGATGATCAGTTTGCTATTGAAACAAAGGCAATCCAAGAAAAGGCAATCTCAACTAAGAAAAAAATAGATGATTCACTTGGGAAAACTACCAAAGTAAAACTTACGGCAGATAATACTGATGTCAAAGAAAAATCAGGTGAAGCTAAAGATCAAGTATCGAAAATTCCGGATAAAAAAAGCACAACATTTACAGCAGATACTACTCAAGCTAAAACAGAGACCAGAGAATTAGGCGAAACTGCAGAAAAAACTGAATCAAAATTTGTAAATTTAAAAGATAAACTTACTATTGGAGCAGTAGCGGGTGCGACTTCTCAAGCGGTTCAAGTTATTACAGGAAGCTTTACAGATTTAGTAGGAGAAGGTTTAGCAGCTTCTGATTCAATGGATAAATTCCGCTCTACTATGAAGCTCGGTAATTTTGGGGAAGAAGAAATTGATAAAGCAGCAAAAGCAGTAAAAAAATATGCGGATGATACAGTTTATGATCTATCAGATGTTTCGAATACCACAGCACAGTTAGCAGCTAACGGCATTAAAAACTACACCGAGTTGACTCAAGCAGCCGGAAACTTAAATGCTCAAGCCGGTGGTAATGCTGAAACGTTCAAATCTGTAGCAATGGTCATGACACAAACGGCAGGAGCGGGAAAATTAACAACAGAAAACTGGAATCAGTTGGCTGATGCCATTCCGGGCGCTTCTGGCGTACTTCAAGAAGCAATGAAGAAAAATGGTGCTTTTACTGGTAACTTCCGTGAAGCAATGGAAAAAGGCGAAATATCTGCTGATGAATTCAATACAGCCATTACTGAATTAGGTATGAATGATGGTGCGGTTAAAGCAGCTAAGTCTACTTCGACCTTTGAGGGTGCAGTTGGTAATTTACGAGCCAATGTTGTTTCTGGAATTATGGACATTATTAATCATTTAGGAAAAGATAACTTGACTGGCATGGTCAATAAGGCTTCTGATGCAGTGGTAGGTGTATTTCAACACATTGCAGATGTCTTTTTATATTTCCAAAAGCATGAGGATACTCTTACGAATATTTCCAATAATGTAAAAAAAATAGTTGGAGCCTTGTTCTCAGGGGCATGGGAAGAAGGTAAAGATTTACTTTTTGATGTCGGTAAAATGCTTGGATTAGTTGATGAAAATGCCCAAAGTGTTAAAGACCCCCTTGAATTAATTAACGAAATAATTGGGAAAATAGCCAAACATAAAGATGAAATAAAGCTCTTTGGCGAAGCACTGGTTATAATGTTTGCTGTTAAAAAAGGCTATGAATTCATTAAAATGTTAAAAGAAGCAAAAAAAACATTAAAGGAAATGACTGCTATTGAAACAATTACTGATTTTTTAGGCGGTGGTGGCCTTTCTTTTGGGAAAAAAGCAAGTACAAAAAATATAGGAAATGTGGGTGCTGAAATTGCTGAAACAATCTTACCAAAAGGTGGTAAAGGAGTCGCTACTATTGCTGATGATGCACTAGAGTCTGTTTCTAAACTAGGTGGGTTAGCAAAACTAAGTAAAGGAGTAAGCAAAGTGCTACCTTTTGCTGGGGTACTTGCCAGTGCAACTGAACTGTTGGGTAAAGGATCAGCTTCTTCAAAACTAGGGGCTTTTGGTGGTTCTTTAGGCGGAAGTGCGGCAGGAGCAGCTATTGGAACTGCTATTTTACCAGGAATTGGAACTGCAATTGGTGCAGGATTGGGTGGACTTGGCGGAACTGAATTAGGTAAAAATCTAGGGAAAGATATTGGCAAAGGATTTAAAAGCTATGCACCTAATTTAACGAACCTTTTGGGAGATATAGGACATGATATAACTAAAAAATTTAGTAAAAATGTAGGATCAAATGCAAAAGAGCTTTCAAAAACTTACACCAAAGAGATGGAAAAACTTAATAAAATAGCTGTCAAAACACCAAAAGGCGATAAAGAATTAAAAAAACAGAAAGCCCAAACGACTGAAATATTCAAAGATATGTCAGACTCTATACAAAAATATTATAAAAAGAAAGAAAAATCATCTAAAAGTGATTATGATTATTTCGTTAAAAATGGATTAATGACCCAAAAAGAAGCTGACAAAGCCCTAGCTAAACAAAAGAAAAATGATGATAAACAGAAAAAGAATCATCAAAAAGCTCTCAAGGCTATGCAAGTTTATTCTGGTGAACATTATGCCAATGTGGAAAAAATCGAAAAAGGTGGTACCAAAAAACTCCAAGATATCGCAAAAAAATATGGAAAAGATAGTAAAGAATATAAAAAAGAATTGAACAAAGAGTTAGAAGAAGAGCAGGAAAAATATGCTAAAAACATGAGTAAAGCGCAGTCTAAGCTGAACGAGCAAATTAGCAAAGAAACGAAAATAGCTTCGGGAAAACAGCTAGATATTTTGCAGGATTTGAAAGATCATAAGGGCAAACTCTCTCATGAAGAAATGAAAACTGCTATCTTAAATTCTAAAGAACAACGTGACACGATCATTAAAGATGCCAAAAAAACAGCAAATGATTCAATAAGTGCCGCTGATAAAAAATACAAAGAAACTGTTGAAAAAGCAGACAAAGAACGTTATGAAAATGGGACTATGTCCAAGAAGCAGTATGATGAGGTTGTGAAACAAGCAAAGAAAGAGCGAGATGATGCTGTCGCAGCTGCTACTGAGAAAAGGGATAAATCAATAAAGAAAGCCCAAGAAACTCATAAAGAAGTAGTAGATCAAGCAACCCAACAGGCCGGAGAACACAAAGGTGCTGTTGATGGTGAAACAGGTGAAGTTGTAGGCTCTTGGGATGAAATGAAAACAAACATGGGATCCATTGTTGAAGGTGTCGCACACGGTATTGGCCATTTGATACATGCATTGAATAAAGATTGGGGAAACGACCTCATTAAGTACGAATTCGGCGCTCATGCAAAAGGTTCTAGTGGATTGACCAAAGACGAAATTGCTCTGGTTGGAGAAGAAGGATTCGAGCTTGCTCATCATCCATCTAAAGGTATTTTCCCTGTGGGTGTTAGCGGTCCAGAAATTCGTCCTCTGCAAGCTGGTACTTCAATCTTACCTCATCATATGTCTAAAGAATTCTTGGCAATGACAAAGGGGCTACCCGCACACAAAGACGGTGTCTGGGGTACTATCACGAATATGTTTGATTGGGTTAAAGATAAAGCTAAAGATGTATGGTCTTTCGTTTCAGATGGTGCCGGCAAAGCTTATGATACGATTGCTGATAAACTCGGTGTCTCTGACTTTTTAGATAACCTTGGTGATTCAGCTGAATATAAAGTTGCTGCAGGTGGTATCTCTAATATAAAAGATAAGATAATCGAATACGCACAAAACTTCTTTGATAAGTTTAATGAAGAAAATGGAGGCGGCAGTTTCGATGGTGCAATGGCAGATAATGTCTATAAATATTTAGTAGATATTGCAAACCAAGCCGTTAGGAAATTCGGTATGAGCGGGATTACTTCAGGTTACCGACCAGGAGATCCATATTGGCATGGGAAGCATCAAGCGATTGATATTGCTTATCCATCAAGTATGAATGGTTCAAGCAAATATTTTGATCCTGCAAACTGGGTATTTGAACACTTTGCTGATAAGGTTGGCTATGTTATCACACAGGGAAAAGTGCGTGATAGAACTGGACAATCAGGTCAACCAGCAACTGGTGCATGGGAGCCATGGCCAGATAACGACCATTACGACCATTTGCATATTACAGGTAAGCTTGGCTCTGGTGATATTTATAAAGCAGGCGAAGGTGGCGGAAAAGGTTCGCCTACAGGTTCTGGCGTTGCAAGGTGGACTAGCCAATTAAAAGAAGCCTTGCGAATGAATGGATTACCAACCACTGCTTCGTATGTCAATGCTTGGTTAAGGCAAATCGAGACTGAATCAGGAGGCAATGAGCGTGCTGTTCAGCCTGGAATAGACCCAGATGGTGATGGCTCTGGTCCAGCAATGGGACTAATACAAGCTAAGAAAGGAACATTTTTAGCAAATGCGTTTCCTGGCCACGGAAATATTTTTAATGGTTTTGATAGCATGCTTGCTGGTATTAGATATGCACTGAAAAGATATGGTCCTGATATGCTCGCAGTCATTGGTCATGGTCATGGTTATGCTGATGGTGGAGAAATAAATGGTCCTGAATTAGCATGGATTGGGGAAGACCCTGCTTATCCAAAAGAATTTATGATAAATCCTGCTAAATCTTCTGCAGATGACTTGATTATAAAAGCAATCCGCTCGAGGGAACAATTTAGACCTGCTTCAGCAAATAATGTATCAAGCAATTCGAGTGGGTTTTTAACAAGCGAAATTTCAGAAAGTTCACTTCAGAAGCTGTCTCAAGCTTTGAATAATCGTCCAGTTGAGGTAATTAGTCATCTAGACGGTAAGAAAGTCAGCAAAAGTGTAGATGAATATACTGGTTCATCATTAGCAAGAAAACTATATACGAGAGGAAAGAATTTTAATGGATGATAAAACATCAGTATTTCTCCAATTTAGTACAGGTAAATTTGACTTACTAGCAAATTATCGAATCAAGATCATTGATATTAACATTGGTATGCCTGTACCGAAAAATGAATTTTCTTCTTATGCAGGTTCAGTAGGACAAAAGCTGCTGACACACTCATTTGATTCCTTTCCTATTACTTTGGAATTTGATTATTTTGCAGACAATCTGAATGACCTTATTTTGACTGAAACAGAATTGAGAGAACTATTTAATAAAGAAGCTGAATACTACTTTATCTATACGAAAGAACCTGGTAAAAGATACCCAGTGATTGTTGAGAGTATGACTGTAACCAAAAAGGCATATTTTAAAGGAAATTGTGTTGTATCATTTTCCGCCTATAAAGGATATTCTGAATCGATTGCGACGACTTTATCTGATTTCAGTTTGGATGAGGATTGGCAGTTTTCTCAAGGTCTAGTTTCTGAAGACTTTAGTTATACACACAATACTAGTTTCTTTAAGATTTTTAATGCTGGCAGTTTTGAAATTGATCCGAGAGAGTCAGATTTACGTATTACCCTCGAAGGAGAATCAGAAGGAAATGTGACTATTTTCAACAAGACCACAGGCGATCGTTTCATTTATTATCCTTCTCTCTCAACTAATTTAGGGCAGACGTTAGTTTTGGATG
>ENA-OWZU01000335-OWZU01000335.1-human-gut-metagenome-genome-assembly--contig:-NODE-335-length-15527-cov-24.342877_pt1 | contig 15527 bp, 16 predicted proteins | sample MGYA00249263_ERZ652121 | MGnify/ENA primary metagenome ERZ652121 (study PRJEB26925, sample SAMN05827113) | human gut metagenome | biome: ENVO:2100002; feature: ENVO:00000062; material: ENVO:00002003... | reverse complement strand
CGATGGGATAATTTTAATTATTTCGTGTGTCTACCTCGGTGGGATTATATCATTGTTAGCTCCTTTTGTTGTTTAATAATGTCATGTACATCAATAATTGTTTTCTTGATTTTACACCAAGCTTACTATAAATATTACGATTGTGATACTTTAATGTATTGTCCGTAATATTTAATGTTTCTAGAATATCCTTACTTGAATATCCCTTCACATAGAGATTTAAAATCTCTTTTTCTTTGCGTGTCAGTGTCGCAAGACATTCAAGGAAACGTTTATATTCTTCTTCATCTACATCGGCTTCACGTTTTTTTGCCAGACGCTCAACTTCCACCCTTGCCTTGTCATATTCTCTTTGAATGAGTTCATGTTCATTTTCAATCTGTTGCAGCTTCTTGTGATTTTCCTGCATTTCTAGCTTAAGCGTCAACATTTTATTCTCAACTTCATAGTCTTTTGAAGATAAGAAATCCAAAAGATCATCAATTTCCTGAACAGAATAACGTGTTTGGTTCTTTTTGTCTTTTCGTAGTTGTTCAAGTCCTTGTAAGATAGGTGTTAGATATCTTTGACTAAAGTAAGAACAACCTAGTAATACAAATAATAAGAGTATGATGGTAAAGAAGAATAATTCAATATTACTTTTTACGATGGCTCGATTGTAGTCAGAATCCAAAATCATAACATATGTTGAATAGGTTTGATTCTTAGAAATTTTGACAGTATTCTTAACCCCAATATAATTACGATTTTTACTTATGATTCTCAATAAGTTGTTGCCAATAGGCTTAATGGAAAGATCTCCATTTGGCATATAATAGAATCCGTTTTGGCTTCCCGTACTAAAGCCTTCACTTGTGATGATTGAATCGGAGTCTGGCACTAAAAGACACGTTAAATGGTTGAGAGTTGAGGGCTGGGTATGTGCAAATTTAAACCAGCTTTGTGAAATTTCAAAACCACAAAGACCATAGAAGGTACCATCCTTTCCAACTAAAGGAACACGTAATAGGGCGATTCTTTCACCTGTGTATGGCAATTGAATAATATTTGATAGGGAATAATCAAAGTTCCCTTTTTTTAATTCTTCATAATCGGGTACAAGTGTAATATCAAATTCCTGTCTCCATTTACGATGTGGCATGATGCCATGTTTTTTGCCGATATTGGCAATTCCACGATACAAAATTAAGTCTTCCTTTGAATAGGACATTGTCGTTTTTTGAAGATACACACCACTTCGTTGTGTCTGCGCATTATCCAAAGTGGAATTGATTGTCGTATCTAGTTGTACATAAGCTCCTGAACAATTAGATCGTTCAAGATATTGTCCTAAAGGCTGAATCATATCGTTTTCTAAAGAATAGATGGCATTGGGATTGTCCTGCAGCTGTTGAAAGGTTAATCCTTGATTCGCTAGGGTTGTTTCTAATATAGCTTCCATATTATCAGCCAATGCGATATTCATAGAGGCCAAGTCATCCCAATAATTTTCCATATTCTTTGTGAAGTATTCACTTTGAATGGATAGTTTTTTATGAAAATCTTGTTTGGTCGTTCCAAGTCTTCCAAATAGGAAGAGTCCCATTAATAAAGTAATACTGATGGTAGTCACTAGAAAGAACATATATACGAAAAGCTTTCGTTTCATGGATCTTTCTTTTGATTTAAAACTTAATTGCATAGGCTAACCTCAAGAAAGACTTTTTAAAATATTCATTGCTTCATCTACAATTTCATCAATATCTTCACCGGCATTAGCTCGTGCTTGCCATTCTTGTTGGTGGCTTCTTACTTGATCATAAAATGCATAGGCCTTTCTAGAAATCGCATTTGGAACCTCTCTAGAAATAACGGTATAGTCGGATTTCATTTCGGTGAGTGTATTGTATAAAGATTGTGTTTCTTCATCTTCAAACTTTTCATTTTTTAAGTTTTTAAATGCTTTTTTTGTGACTGGCATGTAACCTGCTTGGATCACAAAGTCCATGTTTCGTTTTGGCTCCACAAGCCAATGTGCAAAGACACTAGCGGCTTCTTGTTTTTGTTCTGTAGTCTTATAGGCACATAATCCAACACCGGCTTGTGTCATGAGGGCATGGTCTTTATCGGCCTTTGGATAAGGCAGGGCAATCGCATTTAATGGTTCCGTTGTATTATCTGGATATGTAACGATGTCATTTAAATAGAGATAGGCTGCACTGCTGGATACACCAATGAGTGTTTCTCCGGTTGTAAGTTCTGTGCTTGAATAGAAATCTGAAGCAGAAATATGGCCTTTGATCAATGGTTCTAGAAAGGTTCTAAAGGCTTTTTTAAAAGCAGGATCCTCCGTATTGTACCAGCCATTCTCTGTAAACATATTCTTTGTTCCTAATGCGATCGCATAAGATTCAATGGAATTTAATAGATAATCAAAGCATAATAACGGCTTTCCATTTGACCATTCATAATATTTTTCGGCTACATTAAACGTTTGATTCCAAGTGTCAAAATCATTTAATGAAACAGCGGTATCGTTAGAAAACTTTTCAAATTGTGTACCATTCATAAATAAAACGATTGTTGATTTTGATAATGGAAGATCCACAAGCTTATCTTCTAGCATTCCAGCATCTAAAAACTCATCAACAAAATTTGAAATTTCCTTCTCTGTAAATACATCATTCCATACAACACTCTTATCTAAGCCTACCTGTTTGGCATTATGAATATGTCCTGTATAAAGATCTGGCATTGGATCTGCACCTGGTTCTTTAGATAAACTTTCTTCAAGCTCAGAACCAATTTTACTCGCATTGGTTATTTTTGTGACATTAATTATAATGCCCTTGTCCTTGCCTTCTGTTTCATTGAATTCAGCAATCAATTGATTCATTGGAGAATTGGCTTGTTCTCCATAAACATGCCACATTGTCAGGGTCACGGGGTTATCTTTATCGAGTAAAGATTTTGATGAACACCCAAATAGATTGCATAGGCCTAGACCAAATACTAATAAATATTTTATAACTTTTTTCATGATTTTCCCCTTTATTTACCGCAGTTCCCACCCTTTTTAAGTTTTGGGGTGGGGTAAATTTTATAATACTTTCTATAATGAATTTGTAAGTTGATTACATAAGTTTTGAAAGTGCTTTCTAAATACAATATAGCACAAGTAAACAAGTCAATCAAACGAAGAAAGGAGGGAAATGAAATGGGGTTGTTTTCTAAAAAGGAATGTGATGTGTGTAAAAAGAAGATGGCATTGATGGAAGGTTATAAATGTGCGGATGGTACGATCTGTAATGACTGTAAGAAAAAAATGTCACCATTATTTACAGACTATAAAAACACAACAATAACACAGATCAAAGGGCAGCTAACATATCGTGAAGAAAACGCACAAAGAGTCAAAGCGTTTGTGGCAGCTGAAACGTTTGGTGAGTATCCAAAGGTAATGGTTGATCGAAAGCACAACTGGTTTGTCGTGACAAAGGCAACAAAGCTTAGTGATGAAAATCCAGATGTGTTTGACTTAAGTGACATTCAAAATGTTTTGGTAGAAATTGAAGAGAATAAGCGAGAACTTCATTTCACAAATAAGAAAGGGAAGACATGTTCCTATAAACCAGCAAGATACGAATTTACGTACCAATTCAAGGTAAATATTCAAACGAATCATCCATTCATCAAAATGATTTCTTTGAAGATTACCAAAGAGGATGTCAAGATCATTTCAGAAATGCAGGATAAAGAAGTAATGGTACAGTCAAACGAAAAGTATCAGGAATCTTTACAGGTGGCAAACGCATTAAAGGATGCGCTTGAATCATAATAATGCACAGAAAAGGAGGAATCATATATGGCAAATACATGTGCAATTTGTGGTGCTACAATTAATGTTTTACAATCACAGAAATTAATGGATGGAAATTATATTTGTACAAAGGGTTGTCGTGCAAAGGGATTAAAATATTACGACTATGTTCATTCTGATTTAGATAATGTCAAGGACCATATTCATCAAACTGAGGTGGGTACAAAGATTTGGCAAGATTTAATGGAACCTTTGAAAAAAACACGTGATAAAAATCAAAAGATGCAGTCTTTCCACCCTATTTATATTGCACCAAGTCTAGGTTTGATTGCGGTTATTGAAGCTCGTGGAGGCTTGTTTAATACAAAAACATATGCGTGTGTATATCGTTTAGAAAATCTTCAGCTATATAGAACTGAAAATATGCCTGCTAGAACGAGTGGTTCGGATAAAGATAAAATGTGTGTTCACTTAGGCTTTGTACATACAAAAGGTTTAAATGATGTCTATATTCCATTTGATGATGAAACAAGATGTCATCAATGTGTAGATTATCTAAATAAATTGTTTGGCTTAGATGATTCATTTAGAAGCGGCATTAAAAAGTCTGTAACTCAATTTAAGGCAACAAAGAGTATGTGGGATTTGGCGAAAGCTAAAAAGAATGGAGAAAATTTAGAAGAAAAAGCGAAAGCGACAGTGGATGCGTTTGGGGCAACGATCATTGGAGATCGTACACAGTTTAAGGATGCAGCCGATCAAGCTCTAGCTGGATATGACTTGGATTAAGCTTTGTTCGGTCTTGTTTCTTAGTTTGAATCTAATGTTTACAGGTTGTAAATCACAACCTAATGAAGAGGTATATATTTCAGATTTCTACAATATTCATGAAGAATATAAGGATGCATGGGGAAATGTTGGTAAGTACGACATTTCCTTACCGTATATTCATTGTGATTCAAAGAGCGCAAAGAAATTGAATCAGACAATCAAAAATGAATACAAGGATTTGGTAGATTCTTTAGATGAGGCAAAAGAAGAAGGGTATACATTGCCGTACACAAAGGTTAGTTATGATGTGTATACACATTCAAATCTATTGAGTTTAGTTATTAAGGAAGAAGTAGAGACGGAATATCCTAGGTATAAGGTGTATCATTTTGATTCTAAAACGAAGAAGCGTGTTTCGAATAAAAAGTTGTATAAGAAATATAAAATCAGTCAAAAAGATATGAAGGTATGGGCTGCACAGGCTTTTGATCAGGAATATGCCAATGAATATTATGACAATGTAAAGGAATTAAGAGCTCAAACAATTGGTTTGTTGCCTTCAAATCTGGATGTGTTTTACCACAAAGGGAAATTGAATGTATTGATTCCTGTCGCCACAAATTTTGGCTCTGGAACAAAGATGGTTTTGTATAGGCCAAGTCGCAAGAAGTCTTATAAGATAGAAGATTCTTCCACGTTTGACCAGATGACTTTGACATTAAAGAATAATAAACTATCGCTTTACTATAGTGGAACGGATAAAACGTATAAGGTACATGGTTGTTTTAATGAGTATAAACAAGTTCATGTGTATGAAATAGGTCCTGGTGTCACTTATGGTTTTGCGCTAACGACAAATGGTTTGGTGGAAGTGATTGCGATTGAGGATGGCTTGCCGATTGAGCGTGTTTGTAGTCAAGGACCATTATATGGGTTAGATAAAGTAAAAAGCCTTCGTAGTGGGCAGGCACTGACAGAAAAGGATCAGTTGATTGATTTATTTGATGCATTGAGAAATCAGCCGTTTAAAAGTCTTGAGGGTACGTATACAAATGAGAGTGTAACACTTCAAATCGATGAGAATGGTTTGTATACAATGCAGGATCAAGAGAATTCGCATTCTGGCCTATTGTTTAGTGTAGGTATGGAAGAAGATGGATTTGTGTATGGATATGATGACTATAATCAACAAGTCTTATCGTATTGTAAAGTAATGCCGTTATATGAAAAATTAGAGATCAAAAATTTGTTTGATCATGACAAATTAGAATTGGAGTATCAATATGAATAATAAAAAATTGTTTGCGAGTGCACTAGCACTAAGTATGTTTTTTGGATTAACAGCTTGTTCAAGTGAAAAGCCGGAAGATACAAAGGTTGTAGAAAAGAAGGAAGAGAAAAAAGAAGAGAAGAAAGAAGAAAAGAAAGAAGAAAAGAAGGAAGAAAGTACGGATGCTGTATTAGTAAGAGAAATTTCGAGTAAGACATATACAGTCACAATTCCACAGCTTACTTCATTCTATACACCAAGTAGAGATGGTTTAGAAGTTAAAACAGAAGTAAATGAGCAACAAATCTCATATACGCTTGAAGATGAATTTGGTGATTTTAAAATGGCTATTTATGTAAAGCCAATCAGTGCTGAGAGTGCAGAAGCCTATGCGAATCGTATTAATGAAGGATTCAAGGATGATGAATCGAAACAATATAAGCCTAGCACGGTGGGTGATTTCAATGGCTTTAGACAAGTGACTACAAGTGAAAATCCTAGTTTCAAATGTAAAGATAACTTGTTGTTGGATTTTGAAAATGCAGTGATGTCTGTAACGGTAGAACAATTCAATGATGCGGATACAGCAGATATGGAAGTAGCGATGAAAGCTGTTTTAGACAATATGAAAGTTGAGGTTAAGTAGTCATGAACACAAACTTTGTGAAGAGCTTATTAGTAATCGGAATGGGCTTGAGTTTAGCTGCTTGTTCATCGAATGATCCAGAGCCTAAAAAGGAAGATACAAAGGTTGTCGAAGCTAAAAAGGAAGAAAAGAAAGAGGAAAAGAAGGAAGAGAAAACAACGGATTTTGTGGTGAGCAAAAACTACAACAAGAAGTATGAGATCATCATCACAATGCCTCAAGATTTCACAACGATTTATACGCCAGCAGATGGTGTAGAGGTTACAGGAGAGATTGTGGATGATTCCTTTATTCGCTATAGCTTTGAAAATAAAGAAGCCGATACGAAAAAGATTGCGGCTATTGAAGCTAGTGCAGATGCGACAGCGGATGAAGTGGCTGAAACCTTCAATAAAGGTGAGGAAGATGAGAGTAAGCTTTATAAGCCTTATCAGGTTGGAAACTATACAGGTGTAAATAAGATTTCGGATTATTCTTATGATGATTATGTAACGTACAATATGTATTTCAATTTGGATCGAGATGGTTTTAAAGGAACAATTAAGGTTGTTGTTGAAAAGCTAAAAGCGGAAGCGGATGATTCGGATACAGAAGCTATTATTACTGCAATTTTAGATAATGTAAAAGTCGAAAAGAAGAAATGTGAGTAAGCCTATGAATCATAAGCTAGCTAAGATCTTGCTTGCGCTAGGTATAGGCTTAAGCCTAGTTTCTTGTGCAAAAAAGCCAGAAGAACCAAGGTCTTCACAAGTGAAAAAAGAAGAAAAGGTAGAAATTGGTGAAATGACTGGAGTCGCACAAATGAATGGCTATTTCATTAAGATGACAATGCCAGATTTATTGTCGATTTATACACCGAAACAAGAGGGCTTAGATATATCGGGTAAGCTAGAGGGTGGTCGTATCCTTAAATATGATTTACATTCGGATGATCGTACGTATATAACGCGAATTTCAATTGATTGTGATTATCGTAAGGCGGCCAAGGAAACGGCGGATGTCTTGAATGCAGGTTTTGAAGATGAGGCGGATCAATATAAGGCATTTACGATTGGTAAGTATTCGGGTTACAAGAAAACAACGGTATATGATTCGTCTGATAAAACATATTCTAAGATGTTGATCGATTATCCGGTTGGTGAAGATAATGTTGTCTTACAAATCTATGTAGAACAAGAAAAAGCCAATGATTTGGATGAGGTAACACTTGCTGTATTGGATAATATCGTTGTTGAAATTTGTATGGAAGAGTAGGTGATAAGAGTGAAAAGGAATAAGTTATTAACTGGCTTCTTAGTTTTGGGTATGGGACTAAGTTTAGTGGCTTGTTCGTCAAATGAGCCAGAGACTAAGGTAGCTGAAGAAAAGAAAATAGAAGAGACTAAGGCAATCGAAGAAAAAGAAGAAAAAGTAAAAGAAGAGAAGAAGGAAGAAGAAAAGGCTAAGGCAGCTGAGGAAGAAAAAGAAAAGGATAGTACGATTATTAGTTATGCGAATAAAAAGGTAAGAGTTACTTTACCTAAAGATTTGACTTCTTTCCATACGCCTGCTAGAGAAATTTCTAGATATAGCTATATGGAAGAATCGAATGTTCTTGGTTATTCATTGTATGCGAAAGATCGTACGTTTACCATTCATTTCTCAATTGGAACGGATGGCTGGGATTCAGCAGAGGCTGCCAGTATTTCTCACAACAAGGTTTGTAAGGATGAATCAAAAATGTATGAGCCATGTACTGTAGGTGAATATTCTGGATATAAGTATGTGGTGTCAAGTGATAAATCGATTGAATATCATTATGTGCTTGATTATCTAGTGGATGGTCAAGATGTCGTACTAACCATTCGTGAAGAATTACGTAATGATGACGATACTTCCTTGTTAGAGCCATTGTTGCTGGATGTGGTACATAATTTAAAGATTGAATTAATAGGAGAATAATATGAATGGGAATAAGTTATTAACCGGCTTCTTAGTTTTGGGTATGGGACTGAGTTTAGTGGCTTGTTCAAGTGATAAGCCCGAGTCTAAAAAAGAAGAGGCTAGGGTAGCAGAAAAGAAAAAAGAAGAAAAACGAATGGATACGCAGGATCGAACGGCTAAATTGAGTGTTCCTGAAGATCTATCTCCTTATTTTACTTCATCTAGAGAGGGTGTAGGTAAAATGGAGAGTATGTTAAAGGATAATGGTTCGATTGTCTATAAGTGTTTAAATGAAGAGAATAAGTATGAGTTGAATGCTGAAATTAAATTGTTGTCGTCTAGCTCTGCTGAAAAGAGTGCGGATCTACAGAATTCAATGTATGGTGAAAATGATGAGGATAAAAAGTATAAGCCTTGTACGTTTGAGGGCTTTGATGCGTATAGTCACACCATCAATCTGGGTACAGTTGAAAATACTAGACTTCACTATTATGTAGATTATCCAGTCGAGGATATCAATAAGGTCGTTTCTATTGAGATCAACCAGAAGAATGATAAAGAAAAGGATACTTCTGATTTAGAACCTTTTGCGAAGGCTATCATTAAGAATATGAAGCTAGAAAAAGTGAAGGAAGAAAAGAAAGAGGAAGTAAAGCAGGATGTTAAAGAAGAGAAGGTGGATGAAAACAGCAAGGAAATTGTTGGTGAATCGTCTCGTGCAAAATTAACTTTACCAAGGGATTTGACTTCGTTCTATACGCCTAGTGAAAAGTATGACACGATCAAGGGTGAGCAAGATAAGGGAAACATTGGTTATACATTAAGTCGAAAAGATCCAGATCGTTCAATATACGTAAACATATGTACGGATTCAAGTGATACGCTTGAAGAGGCTATCGTCTTCCATAATGAACATTTAAGTAAAGGAGAAGAGCCATTTACAGAGTATACATTGGGTGAATATTCTGGATATCGTTCTATGAGCTACACGAATTATTGGAATAGTGCCAATGATACGACGTATAGGTATAAGTTAAATTATCCAGTGGGCGATAAAAATGTAATATTGTCATGTTCTGTAACACTTCGTGATAATTCGGATGATACGACAGGATTAGAAGATATATTATTGGCGGCTTTGCAGCAATTGAAGGTAGAAATTAAATAATAATAGGAGAACATAATATGAAAAATAATAAGTTATTAACAAGTCTGTTTGTGCTTGGTATGGGCTTGAGTCTAGTTGCGTGTGGTGCAAGTGATGGTGGTACGACTACAAAGACGGATGGTACAAAAACGGTAGAGAAGAAAGAGGAGCAGAAGTTTGCGGATCGAAAAGAGTATGAAACGGAGGGCCTAGCTTGTAATTTTAAATTGCCAAACTTGGATTCTTTCTATTTGGTGAAGGGTTTAGAAAAGCCTGTTTACAATACGGAATTATCGCTTGGAAACACAAAATATGAAGTTTATGATGATTATCTTCCGGTTCTTTTAGTATATGTAGGAGATGATGCATTCGCAGAATGGAGTGATGGATATACTATTGAGGAACTTGCGACAAAAGATTTGAATGGGGAAGCTGAATATACAGAGACAAAAGTCGGTGGTTATAGAGCTTTAGTTGCAGATTTATCGGATGAGGATAGTTTAAAGAAACAATACTATATTGAACATCCAGATCTTCCAAATGGAATCGTTTGTATTGAAGTCTGTGAATATGATGATAATGATATTTCCGATGAATTGGCAGAAGCGATCATTAAAGAGTTCAAAGTTGTTGAACTTTTAGATGTTGAATAATTGTACTTTATGTCGAATCCAAATGATGGATATGCCAAAAGAAAAGAGATGAGTGTACAAGGATTGGCTTGTACATTCTCTCTTTCAAATATTGATGCTTATTTTCTTGTAGAGGATGAGCGGGTTTCGTATAAAAGTAAAGTGGTTGCGTCTGGAATGATGTATCGCATTCTTGGTCAGAATACGGATATTTTAGTGTTTGTGGATACTATTCCTTATATTCGAAACAATGCGATGTCTTATGATGAAGTGGTTCGTGTTGAGTTTGAAAATCTAGATTATAAAGATTTAGAGATACTTGCTTATAAGACATGTATATATGAGGAAGAGGATGGTAATTATATAAAACGTACATATCTTGTGGACTATCCAGATATATCAAGTGGTGTATTGAGAATCGAAATTCTGAGTAAATCGAATGAATTTGATTCTTTAGTAAGAGCGATTGTAAAAGAAATACAAGTAAAAACAATAGAAGAATGGTAGGTAAATAATATGGGATTAATTAAAGCAGGTGCTGGAGCTGTTGGTTCTGTTTTTGGCGATCAATGGAAGGAGTACTTTTATTGTGATGCATTAGAGCAGGATGTATTGGTTCGTAAGGGTTCTAAAAGGACGGGTAAAAAGTCGAGTAATAAAGGAAGTGACAATATCATTTCAAATGGTAGTGTGATTGCGGTTGCGGATGGTCAATGTATGTTGATTGTTGATCAGGGTCGTGTTGTTGAGCTTTGTGCAACGCCAGGAGAATTTGTGTATGATTCTTCAAGTGAACCTTCCATCTTTGCGGGAAGTTTAGGTCAGAGTATTAAGGATTCTTTCTCAACAATGGCTAAGCGTTTCACTTTTGGTGGAGATACGGCTAAGGATCAAAGAGTGTATTATGTGAACACAAAAGAAATGGGCGAGGTTCTTTATGGAACGGCGACTCCAATTCCATTTAGAGTGGTTGTGAATGAAGAATTGGGCTTCAAGTTGTCTGTGAAATTGCGTTGTAACGGTAACTTTACATATCGTGTGGCCGATCCAATCTTATTCTATACGAATGTTTGTGGAAATGTGGCAGAGGATTTTGAGTCTGAAACCATTGAGGGCAAACTTAAGGGTGAATTGATGACGGCTTTGCAGCCTGCCTTGGCAAAATTGAGTGCGAATCGTGTGATGTATTATGAGATTCCAGCTCACACAATGGATGTTGCGGCTGCACTAAATGATGAATTAAGTGATATTTGGCGTGCTAAGCGTGGCTTGGAAGTTGTATCTTTCAATATTAACTCTTTGAGTATTCCTGAGGATCAAGAAAAGAAGATCACAGAGTGGGAAGAAAATGCGATGACGATGAATCAAACAGTTGCGGCAAGTCGTTTGGTTGGTGCCCAGGCTACAGCTATGAAGGATGCTGCAAATAATGCGTCTGGTGCAATGACTGGATTTATGGGTATGGGTATGGCCATGAATCAGGGTGGTATTAGTGCGCAAAACTTATATGCGGCTGGTGCGGCTGCTCAACCAGCACCAACACCTGCTCCTGAGGCAGAGCCTGAAGTAAAGGTTGATGGATGGACTTGTCCAACTTGTCACAATGTTGCCACGGGTAAATTCTGTCCTGAGTGTGGAACGCCTAAGCCTAGTGATGAGGGATGGACTTGTCCGACTTGTGGAACGGTAAATAAGGGTAAATTCTGCACAGAGTGTGGTGCAAAAAAGCCGGCACATGAACCATTGTATCGTTGTGATAAGTGTGGTTGGCAACCTGAGGATCCGCATCATCCACCTAAATTCTGTCCGGAGTGTGGTGACCCATTTGATGATAATGACATAGAAAAGTAGAGGGTTTTAATTATGAGTGCTTTACAAGAGTTTAAATGTCCTTGTTGTAATGGTTCCATTTCGTTTGATACAAAACTTCAGAAGATGAAGTGTCCTTATTGTGATACAGAATTTTCTCTGGAAACACTTCAGCAATATGATTCTGTAAAGATCGAGGAAGAAGATCAATTTGAGTGGGATGTGAAGCCAGGTCAAGAGTGGGCTGAAAATGAAACTGATGGATTATTGACATATGTTTGTAATTCGTGTGGTGGTGAAATTGTTGCGGATGAAAATATGGCGGCTGCATCTTGTCCGTTTTGTGGAAGTCCGATTGTCGTAAAGGAAAAATTGGGTGGTATCTTAAAGCCAGATTTAGTGATTCCGTTTAAATTGGATAAAAAGGCGGCTAAGGAAGGGTTGAAACAGCACTATAAGGGTAAGACTTTATTGCCTAAAGAATTCAAATCAGAAAATCATATTGAAGAAATTAAAGGTGTATATGTGCCTTTCTGGTTGTTTGATGCGGATGCCGATGGCGAGGTTCGTTATAATGCGACAAAGGTTCGTATGTGGTCAGACTCAGAATATGATTATACGGAAACCAAATACTATCGTTTATATCGTAAGGGGCATGTAAGATTTGAAAACATTCCGGTGGATGGTTCGAGTAAGATGCCAGATGATATGATGGAGTCTATTGAGCCTTATGACTTAAAAGATGCGGTAGACTTCCAGACGGCTTATTTAGCTGGCTTTTTAGCTGATAAATATGATGTGGATGCCGATTCAAGTATTGATCGTGCCAATACCCGTGTAAAGAAGTCTACGGAAGATGCGTTTATGACCAATTGCGGTAAGTATGACACGGTTACTTGTGAGGACAGTGCAGTTCAGATTCAGAATGGTACGGCAAAATATGCGTTGTATCCAGTGTGGATCTTAAATACGAAATGGAAGGGTGAAAACTACAGTTTTGCGATGAATGGTCAAACAGGTAAATTTGTAGGGAATCTTCCAGAAAATAAGAGCTTAGTTTACTTATACTATGTAGTGGTTACGCTTCTTGGAAGTGTTTTAGCTTATATCGTAATATTGATTATGAGTTGGGGAAAGTAGGAGGTTGTTTATGAAAAAACTTAGTATTTTATGTTCATCTCTTCTACTTGCACTTATGATGTGCTTCCCGGTTTTTGCGAGTGAAGATCTAAGATATGTAGAGGATAATGCAGACTTATTAACTGTAAGTGAACAGCAGGAATTAAATGATACTTTAACTGAAATCAGTGAAAGACAAGGTGTAGATGTTGGTGTTATCACTGCGAATGATATGGGTGATAAATCGATAGAAGACTACGCAAAGGCGAAATATGATGAGCGTGGCTATGGGGATGATGGTGTCTTGTTAGTAGTCAACATGGAAGTTCGCGAGTGGTGGATGTCTACTTATGGAAAAGGTACTACAGCTATTTCGTCAGAAGACATTAGTACGATTGGTAGTGAGTTTGCGCCTTATTTAAGTAGTAAAGAATATGCGAATGCATTTGAAACATACGCAAGACTTTGCGATGACTATATTACTAGAGCACCGAATCTTTCCGAAGAGTATGCGCAAGCTTTAAGTGGTCTTACTTCATTACAAGATGGACTAAGATTTGTGAATGATGATGCGCGTTTATTAACTGAGGATGAAAGAAAAGAGTTAAATGATACTTTAACCCAAATTGGTAAGCGTCAAGGTTTAGATGTTGCGATATTGACTACAAAAGATACGGGTGGTAAGGCACTTCTTGATTATGCGATGACGATGTATGCAGCGCTTGAGTATGGTCAGGGTAAAAATAAAGATGGAATTCTTTTAGTGGTCAACATGGAAACACGTAAGTTCTGGATGGCTACTCATGGTTATGGTATTACAGCATTTACGGATGCCGGAATTAGTTATATTAGTGAAAAGCTAGGTCCTTCTTTTAAGAAAGAGAAGTATATGAAGGCTTTTACAACGTTTGGTAGTCTTTGCGAAAAGTTTGTAGAAAAGGCACATAATGGTAAGCCTTATGATGTTGGAAATATGCCGTTTAAATGGCTTCCATGGTACTGTGTTCCAATAAGTCTTTTAGTAGGTTTTGTTTGTGCAGTCTTTGTGGTTAGTAAAAAGCGTGAACAACTTCATTCTGTTAGTTTTGAAGACAAGGCACATAACTATATGAAGAAAAACACGTTGAAAATGAAAGAGTCTCATGACTACTTCTTGTATCATACGATAACTCGTAATCGAATTAAATCTGACGATGATGATAGTTCGAGCGGAGGAAGTAGCACATTCACTAGTAGTAGTGGCGACACGTATGGTGGCGGTGGCGGTAGCTTCTAATGCCGCAAAATGCAGGATTTGAGTACTTGCATTTTCCACTTTTAATAATATAAGGAAGGCGGTGATTGTATATATAATACTTGCATCCTAAGAAGAGTTATTCCAGCGCCTATTCTGGAACAATAAATAATAGTGAGTTCAATAAAAAAGGAGGTAATACAAATGATTAAGCGATGTATGAGTGTCGGTCTAGCTTTAAGTATGTTGTTGTCATTAACTCCAATAACGGCAATACATGCAGATGAAGTGGATGTGAATGAAACGCAAGTATTGGAAGTACAAGAGAATTTGGATGATGTAAAAAAAGCTGTTACAGTTACATTTAAAAATGTGGGGCAAATCGTTAATGATGATAATGAAAATAACTCATTTTGGGGAGACATCTATTTTACGGACTCTTCGGGAAAACCGATTCCATATCTAGATTTTGAACTGAGTTGTACAGATATGACGACACTGACTGTGAAAACAGATGAGAATGGAATGTATTCATACAAATATGTTTATAGTAAACCTAAGTATTACTCTGTTAATCCTGTACGAGTAACGGCCATTGTAAGAGAAAATGATCAGTACTTACATAGTTATGGTGATCAATACTATTCTAACATGATTAAATGGTTTAATTTTACGGTTCATGAAGATGAAAAGTATCCATATTCCACTATATATCCATTTAAGTGTGCAGGTGGATTAACTATTGAAGAAAGACCTGTTTTGACAACGTACGAAGATGGAACGATTGTTTTTGATGCTTGGTATGATGATGAAGCACGTACGATTAAGCATGATTTTACGAAACAAATCACAAGCAATGTAGATATATATGCGAAGTGGAAAAAGATTGAAAAACCGGTTGTTACTCCTGAACCAGAAGTAGAACGTGTCCAAATAACATATTCTAGGGGTGATGGAAAAGTTCCTAATGTAGTTATGAGAATACCAAAAACGGATGATTATGAACTGCGTGAATTTGAACGTTCACCAATAGGAAAAACATGTGCTCCTCCGGATAAGCATTACTTTAAAGAGTGGTTGATCAAATTTGCGGATGGAACAGAAACAAGGGCAGCACCTGGTCAATGTCATTTAGTTAAGAATGGCTAGACTGTTTAGATTTACAAATCTAGACAGT
>ENA-OWZU01000329-OWZU01000329.1-human-gut-metagenome-genome-assembly--contig:-NODE-329-length-15708-cov-37.111161_pt1 | contig 15708 bp, 13 predicted proteins | sample MGYA00249263_ERZ652121 | MGnify/ENA primary metagenome ERZ652121 (study PRJEB26925, sample SAMN05827113) | human gut metagenome | biome: ENVO:2100002; feature: ENVO:00000062; material: ENVO:00002003... | reverse complement strand
GATAAATAGTGATATTATTCGTAGATAAATCAGTAAATTTATCTAGATTTACCTTTGAGGGAACTTTAACCCATTCTGGTACACCAGCATCATCTACAAGTGCTATACTACCCACAGCAGCTTCTTCCCCTTTTTGCTCTACATAACCGTTAGAGGCCGAAGTTTTGGTAGGTTGATCTGAACTGTTGGTTTTCGTATGATCAGTAGGAATAAGTGAATCTCGTAAGGCATAAGCCCCTGCTCCTATAAGGGTAATAAAAATTAAAATAGGTATAATTATCACCAAGATATTATTTTTTCTCTTTTTTTTTTGTTCCAATTTCTCCTCCAAAATTGTTGTTTAGTCACGACCAAATAAATCGCTCGTGTAAACTTTGATTTTAACATCTTTTAATTCTTCTGCATAGTAATTTGAATTCATCTAAATTTGGAGCTATACTATAAAACACACAATTTCTCTAATTGCACTAATTCCTGAACTTTTGCTGCAAAAAACCGCTGTTCGATTTGTTACATAAGCAAAGAGAATGCAAATAAAATTTGCAAGGGCATTTCCTATACCATTTGCAAATTCATATCCAAAAAAATGGTTAAATAATACATAAAGAACACAGTTCAGCAAGACTGTTAATGCTCCAAAAAACAAATATACAATAATTTCCCTGTAACGTTTTATCGTATTCATATATGCTTATCCTTGCTCCCAGTTCATAATACTGTTCTTCTTTACCAGAAAAGCTTTGGTTGCTAGTTTGGCCATATATGTATCGGATCTCGAATCAGAGTAAAATGCATCAATTTCCATTTCTGAAAAGTCTTCTTTAAACCTGATCACTTTTTCAGCACCGTGGCAATTTTTAGATAAAAATTTACCACTTGATAATTCCACCTTCGTTGCAATCAAATTTTCCACACCTAATATCTCACATATAGGTTTAAGCAAGAACTCTGGTGAGGCAGAGATAATAACATCATCCTTACGTTTTTGATTTAAATACCATTCCTTGATTTTATTTTGATTTTGTTTCCAAAAATCATCTACAAAAGTCTTGTCTGTTCGTACTCCTTTCAAAAAAGAAAAATACATTTCTTTCATTTCTTCTTTTGAGGATAGATGCAATTTATATTTAACTATTCCCAACATCTGCTTTGGAAAGTAGGCAATCAATTTAGGATATCTTTTCAAGAGAAAGAAATATATGTTTATTGAACTATCTCCATTGTATATTGTTCCGTCAAAATCGTATACATTCACTCTATTTCCCTCCATCTAATTAATCATCGCAATACATACAGCAACAAGAACATACACATTGCATATACTACGCACAACAACATCAGCGGAATATCATGAACGACTACTTCGACAGGATCACCATCTGAATCGCCCTCAACATCAAAACTATATCTAAGTGTGATTAAACAAAGTATCGGAACAGTCCACACCAGTCCTTTAGCTGCCAAGCCATAAAAGCCTATTGTTACAGGATCAACACTCCAAAGCGCATAAAATACAATTGCTAATGCTAAAAACAAATACATATTTTTATCCAAAAAACTCTCAGGATATTTTTTCAATACGCTACGAGTATTTCCAGCAGTCTTTTTTAATTCATTTCTTCTTTTACCTAACGCCAGATAAAAAGCTAACGAGATGACCGTAAGATATAGCCAATTTGAAACAACAATATCAGCAGCTACTGCGCCGCAAATTAGTCTGAGTAAAAAGCCAGATACCAAAATGGAAACATCAAGAATCGGCACATTTTTTAGGCCCATACTATAGGCAACATTCAAACAAAGATATAGAAATAGTAAAAAACTTGCCATTAAACTCCTGGAAGCTATACAACATACAGTAGCTACTACAAAGAGAACTACGCAGACAAATATAGCCAAGCTAATAGAAATATTACCGGCCGCAATCGGTCTCTTGCATTTCGTTGGATGGTTTCGATCTTTCTCTACATCCTTAATATCATTAATCATATAGACAATTGATGAAGTAAAACAGAAAGCCACAAAAATCAGTGTGACAGGCATAAGTTTTTCTGCATCAAAAAACTTTCCACTACAAACTAAAGCTGCATAAACAAGAAAATTTTTAACATAATGATGCACTCGCATCTCTTTAAGCATATATTTCAACATGTCTGTTTTCTCCTTATAACGGGTAATTTTCTATTGCAAAGTTCAGCATCCGGATAAACTCCGCGATATTAAGCTTTGCGATTAGAATAAACAGACATGTCAATATTACTATTACACTTTTTTTGTAGCCTTTATTGTAAATTCTCTGAATGCTTAAAAAGAATGGCACCCAAAAAGCCCATGAAAAGTACAATGAATACAGGAGAAGATCATTAGAACTAGTTCCCCATCCCAGCACGCACAGGAGTAGCACAGAAAAGCCAATCCATGATGCTGAAATTTTGCACAGAAGTGACTCTCTGTTCCAAATAATGGCTATTACTATCAAAACTATGATAATAACTCCAGCAACATTAATTGTGGTAGACTCACTAGACCCCCAAATTAGGAATCCGCTTTTATGTACCTTTTCAACAGCAGGTTGTCCAACAAAACAATCCACAACAAATTTTGAATACTGATAAGCCTTGTCAACAATTGTTAGCTTTTTACCTGTATACTGAAAGATTTCTGCTAGATTAGCTTTTATATTAAGAAAAATGTCCGCACGACCAAATGCAAATAATGTTAAAAGAAACAGCATTCCGCATTTGAATGCACTTTGAAGCCATTCTATGAAAGACTTAGCTTTTTTCCAAACAACCATAAAAGCTGATGTAAGTAATCCATTTGCAGCCCCTATGATCATCAAATCTGCCTTTTTCTGGTCATACATAACGGCTACTACAGCCATAATCAACCAGAAGAAAGAAGAGACATACTGTTCCAAGCATAAAGAAAATACAATTGCTGGATAAGAGACGCTTAAAATCAGTATAATCAAAGATCTAATGATATCATTGTCTGAAATCAGATGACTTAATAGCCAAATACTCCACACAAGCAACAAGGCCTGAACAAACGCATATGCAATAGCCAATCCATTCACATAAAAGCAGTTCAAAATAATGCCTAGTATATATGCAATGCCCATAAAAGGTGCCGCCGTAAGCATATATAAAGGCTGCCTTAAGTCATTTTGCCCTTGAAAAAGTGATAGCCATACATTTGAACCAGTTAATGTGTAAGAATCGCTTCCGTAAATCACATCATTGTATCCTGATCCATAAAAAGCTGTAGTATTTCTATAAACCCAAACAATCAGAAAAAAATACAATGCACAAACAACGATAGCAACTATATTATTAATTTCATACTTATTATCGATAATCGTGTCGATTAATGCAACAACGTTAGAAAGAACGTAATTAAAAATCACACTTACTCCATACATTGCAATAAACGACATTGTGAGTAAAGCAATTACTACAACAGCTTGTATAGTTGTAGTAGAAATACCTTTACTCATCAGCTTACTAATTGCTCCAGATTTCATTACCATATGATAAATTGTATCAGCCACACAACACAAAGTTCCAGCTGACGAAGCAATGCTGAGCACCCCTGTTTTAGTATTAAACTGCTTCAAGCTACTATAGGTTACACTATTTGCTCGAATTACAATCAAATAAAACAAGATTGTTGTAGAGACTAAAATGCCAGGTATAAAACGGGTTACGCCTCCTTGCGATATAGCACTTAGTCCTATAAATACTGACAGCGAACACCAGAGCAATAATTTAACAATTACATTTTTATCTCTTAAAGGCGTCGCCCCCCCCAGAGATTTTTGATTAGAATTCATAATAACCTCCATTTCTAATACTCATGATATTTCGGAATATTGTTAGTAATATAACCTTCACCTTGAATAAAAACTGCAACTTTTTTGCTATACAATAATATATTCTTAGAACAAGCTTTTGATTAGTGTCTCCTTTTTATTTTTGTAAGAACCCACTCCTTTGCCATCTTAAATTTCAAAGTTCTAAAATATGCAAACCAAAGTAAAATATTGGGGAGAATGCAACAAACGATTCCTCTTATAAACAAATTCGCCACAGTGTATTCACCTATAAAAGTCGTAACTTTAAACGTAACTATCACTGAGATTATTGTAACTACAGCATAACCCAAATTATCAATAAAATATTTGGAAATTTTTTCATCTGTAAAATAATGTTTAAATAGGACTTGTGCTCCGAATCCAAAATTAATTAAAATCAATGGAATAATTGTGGCAAGCACAATACCATAAACACCCCAAATATGCACCAAAAGATAATTCAATATGAGATTTGCAATTGTCTCACATATTGCACGGGATCTATTTTCCCACCATAATCCAGCTGCGGATGTATATGTGATTCTAATATCAGCCATTTTTAGAGCATAAAAATAGATTGAGAAAAGAACTGGAACCAGGAGTGGTAAGGTTAATTTTTCACCAACCCACAAAACCATAAAATTTTGGTAAAGGCAAAAAAGAGTAACTGTCGCCCAAATTGAAATCCACATGTATATAAAATTAAACACAGTAAAATCGTTATAATTCTTCTTTTTCGATTCTGCAGCAATACTATTACCAATACCACCTATCATCGCACTTGTGATTACGTTCATCACTCCAACGATTGCATTTACTATAAAATAGTAATTATTGTAAATAGTAGTCATCGTCAAGCTAATAAAAGCTGAAACAAAAATACTATCAAATGAATTTCGTGTCATGAAACATAGCCTCGAAACCATCAAACCGGATACTTGCTTTTTAATTTCCCTTTTGTCCTTTGATGTTACCTTTCCCTCACATTTAAGCTGTGGAAACTTCTTGCCTACAATTCTTGCATTGAGAATATTATTTATAATAGTCAAAACCAGCATCGTTGCAACATAAAAATAGTATACATAGGTGCTTTTCCATACTATCAGAAGAATTAATTGAATAATATTTGTTAAGCCCGTGGTAATTGTATCATTCAAAGATATATAGTCATTTCTTTGAAACGCCTCAAGAACCGATTTTTTATATGCCATGAACCAATAGCTAGAAACTGTATTAAACAAATATATGGCAAACAGAATATAAATATTAAGTTCGTCTGGACATTCCCCATTGATTAGCCTCGGCAAAAATGGCATCAAAGCTATTCCACCAGCTAAAACAACCGTTCCTATCACTCGATAAATAGACCGGTAATAATTAAGAAGTGCACATATTTTATCCTGTTGATTCTTTGCTATAGGCCCATACATACTAAAAACAACTGCACTGCTAAATCCTAGTTCCGCTACGCTCAGAACAGATAAAATTGAACTAAACAGACTATTTAACCCTAAGTATTCCGCTCCTAGACTGTATATAAATGCCGTTCTAACCACAAAAGGTAAAAGCAAGACAATGATTTTATTTATAAATCCCATCATCATATTTCTTGCTGCGTTTTTTGTTCGATTAATTTTCACCTTTTACACTCCTTAATATGAAGACTTTCTATTCTCTCCTTTATCATCAGTTGCTTCAAAATGTCATAGGAGGCCTTGCTAGAAATCTATGTAATGCATACGCAAAGCATATTCGACCGCAAATATTATATTTTCATGCATAGATGCTCTCCATTTCCGCTCTATACACCCATCTAAACTAAAATCTTTAAGCTATGGCAATTCTGTACAGTCCAAAATACAATTTATACATGTTCATAATCCGGCTCTTGATATGCCTCAATTAGTCGTTTCGAATTTACAGCCAACACTATAACCAAATATATTATTATGCTGTTATCAAACGCCTCTGAAATTTGAATCACAAAAAAAGAAAACAAACAACCTGAAATAACTTTCGCAACAGGGTGTTCCCAATTTTGAGTCAACTGTTTAATCGCCGATCTGTACAACAATAAATATATTAAACCTGCAACCAATCCTCCGGTAAATAATATCTGAAGATAATTATCATGACAATGTGTTGCACCAGCCCATATATAATCCACATCAGGCATTATCCCTAGCAAACTAGGAATATCTTTAGGATACATAACACCATACCCTGATATTGGATTTTTCAAAATTGCATTAATAGCATTCTTCCATATCATAAGTCGACCAGTAAAAGTCATATCTTTTCCTAAAAATCCTACAATAAATGGTTGCAAAAAATCAAACTTCTGTTGCACAACAACAATAACAAATGCAGCAGCTACCAAAATACACCCTATCTTTGGCTTCAGAATCTTCTTAAAAAAAGAAATATTCTGAATAATAAGTATAATTAAAATTCCAACTATTGTTGTTGCCGATCCATCAATCAAATCTGAAATCAGCGCGACAGCACTCATGTACCATCCGTACTTCTTATTTCCTAACAAAGTCGAATAAATCCAAGCAACAACCACCGCTGGATAGTACCACGATATTGAAACATTGCCAACTCCGAAGAGCCACTCTATAGTATTCATGCTATAGGCAGCTGAATACACGGAATAAATTCCGTTAGGAAACAATATCATAAGTAATAAATTTATTACTGCAAAAACAAAGAAATAGTAATATAAACACTTCATTAAACTTCTAATATTGTTGCTAAATAAATCAAAAATCATAGCGATACATATTACACTATGAGCCACTCTCATTACTTCTGGAATGTCTCCTTGATTAATGTAAGTTTGAATATAAAGCCATATTTCAAGCAAAAGAAAAAGAACTACAAACGCAGCTGGAGTTTGTTTCCGTTTCAAATACAAAATAACGCAATATACCAAATCAAACAATAATATCAACTGATAAATTAGTGTAAAGAGCGGAAAATGCAATAAATAATTAATTTTTAAAATAGGAAATATTAGCAAAACATATAATACTGTTTGCTTTTTTACAACCAATTCCAATTTGTTATACCTCTTCCTTTTTAGTATATTCTGTCAGCCTTCTTCGCCTAGTAAATGCCAAGCCCTCATATCTCCCTTTTACACCCCTTGTCAACCAAACTCAATTAAAGATATACTAAAAATGCGACGTAACGCACCCTTGAGTCAATTTAATCTTCCGGTTAGAGGAAATTCTTTATTACCTATTAATACCAACAATCATATTGACTGCTAAATTTTTATTGTTAAAAATCTTCGCATATATTATCCTAATTATAAATCCTAATTATAACGCTTATATATATATTCCACCCCGGATATTATTGATCGCACTTGATATTCAAAGAAAAGGCAAAAACATTAGTCCGAATCTCTTGTTAGAATAATACCTTTTATATAAAAATTCATTTCGAACTGCAATTATGTCATTTATGTTTTCAACCATCATAAATAATATTTCTTAATGCTTTTAAGTATTTGTTACTAGAAAATTTTTACGTCGTTTATGATAATCCGAAAATGGATTTAAATATTTACCCAGTGATTTATAAAAGTTTTTTTCCATATAGGATCTATCGGATATTTAGAATAATATTGTTTATAGTGTTTCTGGAATAGATAGTTAATCTGTTTTACATCATACTCCGGGTAAGCTTTTTGCATACTTGCTTGTAATGCATAAGTCTGTGCAAACGTTCCATATTTTTGCACTCCCCAAAATGTTAATATATTAATATCATTCATGTTTCGCTTCTCCGATCTTGAATGCCATTTTGAATATAATGACAGTAATTTGTGTTTTTCTTCCCTTTTCCCTCATATCTCCACTCTAACTTTTGAGGCACTGCCTCATACTGAGATAAATAGCATTTATTATATTCGTCACCTAATGTTCTCAGCATCAGCATCATATCTCCGTCTGCAAAATGAATATTATCTAATGCATTATCATCAAGGCCATATTTTTTACACATCATTAAAACCATATCAATGAAAAAATATGTCGAATAGTCTTTATACTTTAAATAATATTCTCTAAACACTTCATCAACGACTTTTACAAAGAGAGAGCCTTTTCTAGAAGCAAAAAAATATCCAGACCACGAACAATTGTATTTTTCATATTTCATAAAATATCTTGTCGAAGAAAATTCCAAAGATTCAATTGGCTTATTATCTAGATTTTTCAACAGATCCATCTTATTAAAAAACATTATCGTTGAATCAATCCAAATTCCTCCATTATTTTTTAAAAGATTAAATCTCAATATATCCGAAAAAACTTGTATGGATATTTTCCCCTTTTCAAAATCAGTGAGAATAATATTATCAATATCAGTGAATTTTCTATAATTATTTTTATCAATTAGATGAATCGCGCAATCTGGATAGTACTTGTACACCGTCTCCGTACACGCCTTAACTAATTCAGGAGCCGTATCAAACCCATCCCACCAAAATAAAAAAATATTATTACATACAGGACACTCATTCAACTCTGTCTTGCCGCCTGTATATGAAGTAATTATTTCTTTAACTCTCGAATCAATAATTGGGAGGAATTTGTTAATTTCCTTAAAATTATTATCTCGTCTTCTTCTAAATTTAATTTGATAATGTGTTTTAACCAGGCCATTCTTGACAAGATATTTAAGTATAAATCTTGTATTACCAAGGAACAACTTTATTGTTCTTAAGTCTGATTTTAACTTTAATCTAATGTATGAATATAGAAAAGCTGGAAAATATAATCTACCAAAAATGCGAATCCAAGTTTTTGCCGAATACGACAAGTCCCTAAACAATTTTAAAGATGTAGTATATACTTCATCTTTTCGAAGGTGGTAATACAACTTACGAAATTGTTCAAAGTCAGTCTTCATTAATCGTTCAAAAACAGATTCAACTTCAAAAAAATATAATGCATATGCTTGCTTTGTAGATAAGTCTTCATTTATTAGCAGATTTTTCAAAGAATTATATGCTAATTTACTTTTTTCCATATGACGTTCTATGGTATTACTAACCATCATAGAATTTTGATTGCCCACATTATAAAAATAGTCTTTAGGGCCCTTTATCGTCTTACACCCTCTTGAATGAGATAACATCAGATATGTAAATATTGAATCTTCACCAAGAGTGACTTCGCGATAATTGAAAAAGGGCGCCGCAACAGTTGTCACAACATTTGCGCGATAAAGCTTATTCCACCTAGAGATAAAAATTTTGTCGGAGAAATCAATTTTTCCATCCAACAAATAATGGTCCCTTAATTTTTGAAATTGATCTCCAACAATTTTACTGTCTTCAGATAATATGACCGGGATGAATTGGCCATTATTATTTCTATAAAAACCTGATGCTACAAAATCGATATCATCGTCCATTTGAGACAGTAAATCCCAAAGATACAGTGGTCCTATATAATCATCAGGATCAAGAAATGCAATATACTCTCCTGTCGCTTGATTAATACCATAAATCGTAGCATCTACTAATCCACCATTTGGCTTTGAAAAAACCCTAATTCTACTATCTTTTAAAGCAAAGTCATCAATTATTTCTATACTCGAATCGGTAGATCCATCATTAATTAAAATAATCTCTAGATTAGTGTACTTCTGATTAATGATTGATGATATCGATTTATTCAGATACCGTTCTTGATTATAGATTGGAACTATAACTGATATTTTACCTTCCATTTTTTACCTTCTTTCGTTTCACACACTTACCATGGAAACTCATTTGTTGATTTCAAAGCATTCTTAATCGCCTCAAGATTTTTATAGCCACTTCTTGTATCAGGCTCCAAATATCCACCTTCTGCCCATTCATTCCATGCATACATAAAAATCATATCTTTGCTGTAAATATTCTTTGCTCTGATAATCTGTTGTGTTAAATATTTTTCAAATTTCTCAGGTGTATCCCCAACAAATATTTCTCCACGCTCTCCTTTGCGTGGGGTATTATCCCATCCAACAAATGCACCAGGAACGTTCTTTTCTGTTTCTGGCTTTCTTGTGAGAATTTTATTCCACGCCTCATCATAACTAATTTGATTGCTTTTATTGAAGAATCCGACACCGTATCTCATTAGATCGAAACCAAAGTTTTTTTCTACAAATGCTGCTACTTTTCTTCTAAGAGCTTTAATATATTTATGATTATTCTTAAACATATCATGTCTAGCATATAAAGGTTGAAATTCGATATTATATTTAAAACGCGAATCATCCTTATCTGCTTTCAAATCGAAGTCAATATTCTGATATGTATAAGTCAGCCCCTCAAATCCTTCTTGAATTGCCAACTCATTCCAGTAATCTAACATCTCATTTAGACATTCAATAACTTCAGGTCTATATATTACCACTAGCGGTTTTCCATCATCACAAATATATCGAGAATCTTTAAAAAATGGTAATAGGTAATCAAAATGCTCTTTCCATTCTCTTTTTTCACCATACAGCTGCGGAATTAATACCTTTGTTTCGCCTACCCATGCACGAGTCCAAGGTTCATTCGCCCAGCAAACACAGAACGGAATATCAATATCTCTATTCTTCAGCATATTTTCCATAGGTTTTTCAAGAAGTAGTTTTCCATTAAACCAATAATGATAATAACAAAAGCCATATACACCGTACTCTTTTGCGATTTTAGCTTGCCAAACTTGAACGTTGGGATCCAATAAATTATAGTAATTCTCATTTAAAGGTACTCGAGGCTGTTCATGTCCCTCATATAAAGGTTGTGCTTTTTTGACATTTACCCATTCCGTAAATCCTTTTCCCCACCATTCATTGTTCTCTGGTATTTCATGAAACTGAGGAAGATAAAAAGTAATAATTTTCATTTTGATTTCCTTTCCACATGCTATCAAACTCTACTAAGCAGTTGTTTATAATAGTCCGTTAATAGAGTAGCCGATTTCTCAATATTAAAAATACTATTCCGTAATTCCGGCATTTCACGATTGGTATTATCACGTGCTGCTGCAATCACAATATTTGCCCAGACTTTTTTCTCATCATTTAATGGAACAAACTTTACTTTATTAGTAAATTCAACTTCTTCTGGCACTTTGTCTGAAAAAATGCACGGTAAACCAGAAAACTGCGCTTCAACACCTACAACCGGCAAACCCTCAAACAACGATGGCATAACAAATACATCCATCGCTTGGTATAACTCCCCCACATCAGCTCTATTGCCTAAAAATCTAATGTGATCGTTCAAACCCAATTTCTCCACATATTTTTTTATATCATCCAGTTTTTCGCCCATACCTATTAACAGAAGTACACAATCATTTTTGCTTTTCAATATCTCCGCGAAAATATCAATTAGAAATTTATGATTTTTTTGATAAGACATTCTGCCAATATGACCAATGACTACTTCATCTTTAATTCCTAACTCTGCTCTTTTTTTTATTCTAACTTTTTCATCATACAAAAATCTATCGATTTCAATTGCGTTTGGAATATATGTATACTTCTTTCCCGGGAACAAAAATTCCCCGGCTGCTTTACCACAAGCACAATAATAATTTGCAACCTCTGGCAATTTCAATTTGAAATAAGATTTTAAAAAATATTTAAAATCTCTATCTATTGCAGTATTATGACTATGTGCAATACGAATTGGTATATTCGCCTTCTTCGCCGCTAATAGTGGCAGATAACTCATAGAATCAATATGCGAATGTACAATTTTATACTCAGTATGAGTCGCATAGAATTCTTTCATATATTTAAAATATGACAAGTAATTCTGCGGATAAAGCCGAGGAGCATAGTATACTTTTCCACCAAGTGATTCTATCTCGTCATCATAATCGCTTCTATTGGGACGATGTGTCAGAAAATCAAATTGGATCTCGCTTCGATCGATATTTCTATAATAATTCATTAGCATTGTTTCCAAACCAGCTCGATGCATATCATTTACACATTGCAGGATTCGTATCATTGAAAGTCTCCTATCTGTCAATATAAGTATTTTTTCTCTAATTATAGCGGCTTTATCTTTGCTATTGTTTCCATGACTTTTTCCTGACTCTAAACTCCTCTTCAATACTGGTAATCTTGTATTAGTATTTTTAATACGACTTGTTTTTCCTGAGGCGCATTATTGTGGAAGAAGGATAGAATATAAATAACAGTATTTTACAGTTCTTTATAACATTCATACCAATAATTGGAATTCCTATCCCCACTATTATCCCAAGTAAAACATGTAATAAATAGTTGCTTACCCCTACTTTAAGAAGTACTATTCTAAATCCAGCGGTAAATATTGTATGTAATAGATATATTGGAAAAGAATATCTGTTAAGCACTAGCATACATTTTTCTACGCAGTCACATTTATCAAGCAAACTAACAGCCACAATGCTCATGACAATTCCCTGTACTGCAAAAAAGCGACTTGTAATAGCGTTTTCGCTTATGATATTCAAGAAAAATATTGCCCCAAGCACTTGACTTATAATTATTAAATTTTTAATTTTTAGTGGCCATTCCCTGATTTTTTTTATATTAACAACTGTTCCTAATCCGAAAAATAATGACATCCACATACTTGAAGCAAAAATCCCCAAATTAATCGGCATAATACTTACAAACGTACAAATCGTTGTAAGAATTACATTAAGAGTTTTCCCCCCCCCAGGTATAATTGACCAGATCACAAATAAAATGAACAACGCATGTAAAAACCAATACTGTGCTATAGGTGTTCTCCAAAGCATTAAAATATCACTAATACTACTGCTATTATTAACTCCAGAAGTGATACTATTAATCAGAATATAAATGCTTGAAAACACAAAATACGGTATGCCTATATTAAGCAATTTATGTAAAAGAAATTTTTTTCTTGTTCCTTTTGCTTACCATCCTCCAGTCAATCTATATACATATCCACTAAGAAACATAAATAAAGGAACATGAAAAGTCCAAATATATTCTTCAACAAATACCATGCTCTTCGGGGTTGGTATTCCCGCTTCTCGTATTCCTATTATTACATGACCAAAGACTACAAGAAAGCAAGCTAACCCTTTAAGTTGATCAACAAAACTATCTCTCTTTTTCTCCACTGTCTCTACCCTCCCTATGTATTTCGCCTCATAACTATTCCTTGTTTCGCTACCTGCATTCGGTTATCGGTTAGAGGAGATTATTTATTATCAATACTCTCATCTATTATTTTCTCCTGTACAGTTTCATCGTTTCCTTTACAACTTTATCCCAGTTGTATTTCTCGCAGATAAAGTCAGCTGCCTGATTCTTCATTCTTATAACCATTTCTGGATGGTCACAGGCCTCTTGCAGTTTTTTTTGCAAGTCCTCTATATTCGACTTTTTAAAAATCAACGCCTTATCTTCCACAACCTCTGCACACTCTGGAATATCGGATACCAGACAGCAATTGCTGTAGCTCATCGCCTCCAGCAGACTTAATGGCATTCCTTCCAGATCGGACGGCAGTGTGTAGATGTAAGCGTTGCTGTACAGTTCATCCAGCATTGCTCCCTGCACAAACCCAGTAAAGAGAATCCGATCGTCACCCTTCGCCAGTTCTTTCAATTCCTCCATAAAGGAATCCGTATCACTAGAGCCACCTGCGATGACCAGTTTTTTATCTGTCTTGACATTCTTGAATGCCTCAACCAGATATCGAATCCCCTTCTCCGGCACCAGACGACCGAGGAACAGTATGTAGGAATCCTTTTCCAGTCCGAAATGATCCGTGATCAGCTTTGCCTCCCGGACCTCCGGCCGATTGACACCATTAGGGATAAAATGTGTCTCCCTTCCGTAGGTCTCCATGAAATATTTCTGAACGCCTTTGCTTAGAACAATGATTTCATCTGCATATTTCACGGCATTTTTTTCACCCTGCCGGATAAATTTTGATCCAACGCCAAATTTCCATTTTTCGCGGGCCCAGTCCAAACCGTGAATAGTGCTGATTACACGCTTGCCAAAAAGTTTTGGTATCCAACAGAAAAAAGCAGGACCTTCCGCATGGATATGCACCACATCATATCTTCCAAATGCACTACAAAGTGCTGCGAAAAAGGAAGAACTTACCGCTGCAAGTCCCTTCTTCTCAATGGTCGGGACAACCTTTTGACGGATGCCATCATATTCAATTATTTTGTCATACTCTGCACCGCTCACATGATGGCCTGCTCTATTGTAGCAAGTTATATCACAACCGTTCTGTGCCATTCGGGTGCATAACTCTTTTACAACAATCTCTATCCCGCCTTCACGAGAAAGACGTTTCTGTCCGAAAACCGCAAGTCTGATTTTTTCTTCCATTACTTCTCTCCAACCGTCATTCCATAGTTCCTATTCTTGGCCTAGGCTTATACACAATCCCAGCAGTTCTTTTCCTTAAATTGTCATGCTCGTCTTTCACTATTCACCTTTCCTACTTCATAGCACAACAACAAGCCTGTATACAGATTGCAGCAACAATCTATACGCAGGCTTGTCCTCATACCTCCTCATTCTGTTTTCTGCTCTATCAGCTTTCGCTGAGGTGGGTTAAGTATAGAGCGCAACCAGAAGCCATCAACCCCTGAAAACACGCTGGCCATAACGCACCATGACAAGCAAAAACAAGTTGAGGTGAAAAGGTCAAGCCGCGCAAACCCGCATGAAATCAAGCTTTTCTCTGGTTGTCCATATTATTTCACACTCCCCATCAGGATTTACCATCAAAGTAATTCCTAATTTTTTCATTTGCTTTTTATAGTGACCAATAAATGGACCAATACGACAAGCTAAAATGTAAATAATTGCACCCTCATACCTATTTTCTACAATTTCTTTAAGTGAGTACTTTAAAGCTGCCAAATCATAATAAATGGCATTTGCTGGTCCAATATTTTTCTTTGGAATATTAAAACAGTCGGCACCATTATGAATAAAATTTGATTGTATGTCATTTGATAAACAAGCAACATGATACTTAAGGTTTTTATTACTTTGATGTGCTGTTAGTTCTTCTACAAAAGTCTCAAAACCACCATACTTTGCTGGAATTCCTTTTGAACCAATAATGTAAATATGTTTTTCCTTCATTTTTTAGTAAGCGTCCGATCCGTGAATACTTTGTGCAATTGTAAGCATAAGAAGCTTGATGTCATTCTTGGTGCTATGGTACTGGAGATAATAGAGTTCTAAATCTGCTCGTTGAGGAAAAAGAACCTTACTTCGACCATGTGTCGTCCAATAACCAGTGATTCCTGGTTTGCACATGAGTAAGTAAGGGAGGCGCTCCCCATATTCTTTCGCTTCAAAAAGCAGAATTGGTCTTGGACCAACTAATGCCATATCCCCTTTAAGGACATTGATAAATTGTGGTAATTCATCAATTGAGTGTTGTCTAATAAATGAACCAATCTTCGTTACACGGGGATCACTTTCTAGTTTATTGCCATTGGCGTGATAGGCAGCTTTAACTTCTGGATGTAGCTCTAAATACTGCTCGGCATTAAGAATCATTGTTCTAAATTTTAAAATATAAAAAATTTTACCGTTTTTTCCATACCGTTTTTGTTTATAGAACATTGGCCCTTGATCTTTTTTTGAGCTCATTTTGTAAGGGACATAAAGCAATGCAGCCGCAATAAGAAATAAAACTGAACCTGCTAATCCTCCTAGGATATCAATTGCTCTTTTTATAATTAGCTCTCTATAAGAAAAATTTTTTAATTCTACTAACTTAGGCTCTTCCGATTCAGGTGATGAGGCATCCTCAAAAAATTCCATTATTT
>ENA-OWZU01000326-OWZU01000326.1-human-gut-metagenome-genome-assembly--contig:-NODE-326-length-15955-cov-14.142893_pt1 | contig 15955 bp, 10 predicted proteins | sample MGYA00249263_ERZ652121 | MGnify/ENA primary metagenome ERZ652121 (study PRJEB26925, sample SAMN05827113) | human gut metagenome | biome: ENVO:2100002; feature: ENVO:00000062; material: ENVO:00002003... | reverse complement strand
TCACGAGCGGGGGCTCCTATCTTTTTAGTGCCCTCGGATTGGGTCATAGTGTCTGTCCGCGCCAAAACATCGGCGTTGCCGTGGTTCAACCTGCCAAAAAGGGACAGGTTTATTTTGGCAGGTTTTATTTGGGCAAACGTTGTTGGCGCAATGGGGACTGGTTTATATTCACCAAGTTGGTGCAAAGTAGCCTGACCCCTTTGCACCAAAAAGTTGCGGTGAGATAGTTCTTGAATTGGCCTTTTTGATGGCTAAACAGGAACTATCTCACCGCAATTGCGTTGAGCGTTTTTTGGCAGCTGGTTTACTTGCTTGCGAACAGCCAGACTAGGATGATCACGAGGACTACGGCGATAATGCAGACGATGGCGCCGGTGAATTTGATGCGGGAGTCGCGGGTACGCTCGCGCACCGCGTCCTCGGTGGCCTCGAGCTGGGTGACTTCTTGCTCGGTCTCGGCGTGTTCGGCTTTGTCTCGGGCCAAGGATCCTGCAAGCGACTCAGTAATCTCTGGGTGGTCGTGTACTTCTGTCGCCTGTTCGATGATCGACTGCGCATGTGCGGCATCTGCTTGGGCGTTGGCGATGCTCTGCTCTTGGTCGCGGCGTGCCTTGTCCTCGGCAGTGATCTTCTCGCGCAGTTCGCGCTGGCGCGTTGCGGCGGCAGTCTTCGCCGTCTGCAGCTCGTCGCGCGCGGCATCGGCCTCTGCCGTCACGGCTTGGTGCGCGCGTTTGGCTTCGGCAATGGGGGCCTGCGCCTGTTCGACGGCCTGCTCGGCTGCGGCAAGCGAGTGCTCAAGGTCGGCGGTGATGCGCGGGACATCTTCTTCGGCTTTTCGCAGGGCATCTGCCGTGTCGGAGATCTGCATCGAGAGCTCGCTAGTGCGCACCGTATAGTTGGCGGGATTTGCCGAGGGATTGCGTTGCAGCTCGGCATACTCATGACGCAGCGTCTCGAGCTGGGCGCGCGTGGCGTCGACGGTTTGTTGTGCGGCCGCAATGCCGGCGTCTCGCTCGGCCTTCACCTTGTCGCGGATGCGCTTGGAATCCTCAAGACGTCGAACGAGGCGGTTGCCGGTCTCGCGAGAGCTCGCCTCGCGGGCCTCCACGGCGTCGAGCGCGGCCTTCAGGCGGAGCTCAGTCGCGTCATCCTCTGTCTTCATTTGTTCGAACTGACCCTTGAGCTCTGTCGCTTTGGCGGCGTGGGCATCACGGTCAATCTCGGCTGCCGCAGCGGTCTTTTGCGCTGTGGCGATCGCCTGACGCTGGTCGGCGACGATCTGGTCGTAGCGGCCTGCGATATCCTGGCGCGTCTCGAGTTCCTCGGCCTGATCGGCAATGCGCTGCTCAAGTTCGGCCAGGTGGGTGCGGGCATCGGCAAGTGCCTTTTTCGCGGCGTTCATCTCGCGCATGGCCGAGGCGCCCTGGGCGATAAAGGCGCCCACGGCGTTCGCAGTGTTCGAGACGGTAGTTCCCAGATCGCGGCTCGCGGCGGGGGCGTGCGGGGCGATTGGACGACCGGTGTCGGCAGCGTCCACATCGGTAGTTTGCGGCGCGGCGATATTGCCGGTACCGCCTTCGATTACGGAAAAGCCCGCTGCATGCGGGTCGACGGCGTCCGCGCCAATCGTGGGGTGCTCGAGCTGCAGGAACGAGGGCATGGTGCTGCCTTGGTCGGCAACGGGGGTCTCGCCGGGCACGAAGGTCGAGGCGGCCTCGGCGGCCTCCTCTTCTTCGGCGTCAATATCGGCGTCGGCCACGGCGTCTTTCATCGCTTTGACGGCATCCATCATGGAGTCCATGACGGCATCGAGCTCTTCTTCCGAAGACACCTTGATGGGGCCTTCTGCTTGCGGGGCGGCGTCCTTTTCGGGGGCGTCGTCCTGAGCGGCCGAATCGTCGTTTTGCTCGCCGGCATCTTCGGTCGCAGGGATTTCCGTCGCAGCGCCGTTATCCAGAGTGGCGTCGTCGACGTCGGTATCATTGCAGGTCGCAGCGTCAGTATCTGCGGCGACGTCTGCTGAATCATCAATATGCTGTTGAGTCTGGGGGTCCAGCTCGTCTGTCATAGGCATGTGCTCCTCATCGTTGTTTGTCACCCTATGATAAAGTCTCGCGCCGACATCCCGCGCGCTGCAGCAAAGTTTCAAAACGTGTTCGATGGCTCGCGTGGATAACAAAAAATCGGCCTCTTTATTTGGTTTGCGCTTGACATTCCCTTCGCCGAAAGACGTTGCGCCGTTCGCCTGCTGCGGTCTTTATTTTTCACTTGAACCCGCTAAAGTTGCATTTCAGCTTTTGGCGCGTGAAGTTGGATGCGCGCAGTCGGCGGGTGTGCCCGTCGCGATTCGAAAGGACTTTGTATGGGACTTTTCACTGGTAAGACCGTGATCGTCACCGGCGGCGGCAAGGCCACGCTCAAGGACGGTTCCGCTGGCTCCATCGGTTACGGCATCGATATCGCTTTTGCCAAGGAGGGCGCAAACCTCGTCATTACCGGCCGCAACGTTGCCAAGCTCGAGGCTGCCAAGGAGTCCCTCGAGGCCGAGTACGGCGTCAAGGTTCTGCCTGTTCAGGCCGATGTCTCGGCTGGTCAGGACAACGAGGCCGTCGTCCAGAACGTCATCGACAAGGCCATTGAGGAATTCGGCCGCATCGACGCCGTCGTCAACAACGCTCAGGCCAGCGCTTCGGGCGTGACCATTGCCGATCACACCATGGACCAGTTTAACCTGGCCATTTACTCTGGCCTGTATGCCACCTACCTGTACATGCAGAAGGCCTATCCGCACCTGAAGGAGACCAAGGGTTCCGTGGTTAACTTTGCCTCGGGCGCCGGTCTGTTTGGCAACTACGGCCAGTGCAGCTATGCCGCCGCCAAGGAAGGCATCCGCGGCTTGACCCGCGTTGCCGCCAACGAGTGGGGCAAGGACGGCATCAACGTCAACATCGTGTGCCCGCTTGCTTGGACCGCTGCACTCGAGAACTTCCAGGATGCCTATCCCGAGGCGTTCAAGGCCAACGTCCACATGCCGCCGGCGGGCCACTACGGCGACGTCGAGAAGGAAATCGGCCGCGTGGTCGTTCAGCTCTGCGGCCCCGACTTTAAGTACATGAACGGCGAGACTGTCACCCTCGAGGGTGGCATGGGCCAGCGGCCTTAGGGGTTACGGCGTTTTGCCAAACGCCGTAACGGGCCGACGCTGCGCGGTCACCAGAGCGACAACTTGTCATTCAAAGAGGACGGCATGACCAGAAGGTCTATGCCGCCCTCTTTTCATGTCAATTTGTTCGCTCTGGCGACCGCTCGCTGACATTCCCAAAACATCGGCGTTGGCGTGGCTGGTAAATAGCTCCACTCATTGGGGACGTACTTAAATGAGTACCCGCCGAACGAGAGTGGATAATCTCCCGTTTTTGGTCTGTGTTTCGGGCAAAAGTGGGAGATTATCCACTCTCATGAGATGGGCGTCCGAAAATCCACGCTCGTTTGCTGCCCCCCTTTGCGTCAGTTTCTGTCGAGTCGGTGCTCCTTGCGGGTTGCCCGTATAATGGTTTGCGTATGAACCGCAACCAAGGAGTTCCAGTTTATGGACCAGAGCCTTTTTAAATTCGACCTGATCGCCGAGGATCCGACGACGCATGCGCGTGCCGGCGTGCTGCACACCCCGCACGGCGACATCGAGACACCGATCTTCATGCCCGTGGGCACCAAGGCAAACGTCAAGGGCATTCCTACCGAGACCGTCAAGCAGCTCGGCGCCCAGATCGTGCTCGCCAATACCTATCATCTGTCCATGCGTCCCGGCGAGGACACCATCGCCGAGCTGGGCGGGCTGCACAAGTTTATGAACTGGCACGGCCCCATCCTCACCGACTCGGGTGGTTTCCAGGTCTTCAGCCACAACGACGCCGTCAAGCTCACCGACGAGGGCGTGCGCTTTATCGTCAACGACTACGACGGCCGCCACGTGTTCTGGACACCCGAGGACAACATGGAAATCGCCATGAAGCTCGGCTCCGACATCTGCATGCAGCTGGACCAGTGCCCAGGCTATCCCGCCACGCGCGCTTACGTTGAGCGTGCCGTCGAGCTGTCGAGCATGTGGGCCGAGCGCTGTTACAAGGCGCACAACCGCGATGACCAGGCACTCTTTGGCATCGTCCAGGGCGGCATGCACCTAGATCTGCGCCTGCGCTCGCTGCGCCATCTGGAGGAGTGCGGCGACTTCCCTGGTTACGGCATCGGCGGCTACTCGGTGGGCGAGGACCACGAGACCATGTTCGAGACTCTGGCACCGCTCGTAAGCGAGTACATGCCCAAGCACAAGCCGCGCTACCTGATGGGCGTCGGCAACCCCACCACCCTCGTGCGCGGTGTGGGTGTGGGCATCGACATGTTCGACTGTGTACTGCCGACGCGCACTGGCCGCATGGGTACGGCGTTCTCCAGTGAAGGTCGCCTTAACTTCCGCAACGCACGCTTTGCGCACGATGACGGCCCCATCGACCCCACCTGCACCTGTCCGGTGTGCACGGGCGGTTACAGCCGTGCGCTCATCCGTCACATGGTCACGCAGAAGGAGATGCTCGGCGGCATTCTGCTGTCGATGCACAACATCTACTACCTGCTCAACTTGATGCAGCGTGCCCGCCAGGCCATTATCGAGGGCCGCTACGGTGCGTTCGTGAGCGACTGGATGAACAGCCCCGCGGCGGTGGATTACTAAGAGCGGCGCGGGCGCTTGCAGAGCGCGGGCAACGGCAAGGGGCGAGCGCCGGCCGGTCATCACGTTCGCTAACACCGTGTGCACGACCGCTGACCGATAGCTTGCAAGCACTTGATACATCGTGGGTACCATACCGAATAGTTGATGCTCGGGCGGGTGTTTGGCGCATGGCGTCGACCCCGCCCGTTTTTCTTTTTCTCGATAGGAGCACCCATGATTAAGAACGAGAATGTCGAGGGCGAGCCTGCCTACGACGAGACGTACCGCCGCGGTCCCGTGGTCATGCGCGGCCCCATGATTCCTAAGGATAATACGTACGCCAACCTGCTGGCGCCTGAGGATTCAACCGACTGGTTGCATGTCGATCCGTGGCGCGTCCTTCGTATTCAGGCAGAATTCGTCGATGGTTTTGGCGCGCTGGCCGAGCTCGGGCCTGCGGTGACCATCTTCGGTAGCGCCCGCACGCCCAAGACCGATCCGCTCTACAAGGCGGCGCGAACGGTCGGTCGCAAGATTGCCCAACGCGGCGTGGCGGTTATCACCGGTGGCGGCCCCGGCATCATGGAGGCGGCCAACAGGGGAGCGGCGAGCGCCAACGGCAAGTCGGTCGGCCTGGGTATCGAGCTTCCGCACGAGCAGGGGCTCAATAAATACGTGAACCTCGGCATGGACTTCCGTTACTTCTTTGTGCGCAAGACCATGTTCGTCAAATACAGCTCGGGCGCCATCGTGTTTCCCGGCGGGTTTGGCACGCTCGACGAGATGTTCGAGGTGCTCACGCTGGTGCAGACGCATAAGGTCAAGCGCATGCCGCTTGTACTGGTAGGCAGCGAGTACTGGCAGGGCCTATTCGACTGGCTTAACGGCCCGGTGATGGACGCCGGTATGATCAGCCCGCTCGATCCGGAACTGGTGCACATCACCGACGACCTCAACGAGGCCGTCGACATTGCGCTCAGCGGGTTGATGTGAGTAGCTAAAATGGGACGGGGCTAAAAAGACTGGTCTGAAACGTTTGATACCAGTCTTTTTAGCCCTGTCCCAAATGAACTGCTTCTAAGTTGCGGTGGAATAGGGATTGATTGGCGGCTAATAAGCCAAAAACAGTCCCTATTCCACCGCAAGTGGTAAAGGTGCCCCTAGTGGATGGGCTGGTAGCGGGGGCAGTAGCTGATGGCGATGGCGTCGACGCCTACATGGGTGGCGATGGTGCAGCCGATGGGGCCGGTGCCGGCGTCCACGTAGTTCTGGCCTGCGAGCGCTTGGTTGACGAGTTCCTGCTCCTCGGCGGCGCCGGTCGTGAGCACACGCACGCTGGAGCCCGGATGCTCGGTCAAAAATGCGAGGCAATCGGCCATGGTGTTGGCGACGATGCGCTTGGCGCCGCGGCCCTTTTTGATGGCCTTGATCTCGCCCGATTTCCACTCCGGCGAAACGGCCAGGCGAATGTTGAGCATCTGCGTGAGCTGGCCGGCGAGTTTGGGCGCGCGGCCGTTCTTAACGAGGTTCTCGAGCGTGCGGGGAATCAGCAGCAGGTGGGCGTCGGGCAGCGTCGCTCGGATCTGCGCCTCGGTCTCGTCCAGGCTGTGGCCGTCCTCGCGCATGGCCAGCGCGTACTCCACCAGCAGGCCCTCGGCAGCCGAGCCGGTGCGCGAGTCGATGCAGCGCACGTCGAGCTCGTGGGTATCGGCAACCTGGCACGCGTTGGCGTAGCAGGCAGACCACTCGCTGCACAGCGAGATAAAGATGGCGCTGTCGTGGCCGTCGGCGAGCACGCGATCAAAGAGCGCCTTGAACTCGCCGGCGCTTGGCTGCGAGGTGTGCGGCAGCTGCTCGGAGCCGGCCATGCGCGCGACGTACTCCTGGGCGGTAATCTGCACCTGGTCGAGCAGGTCCTCGCCCTCGATAATCACATGCAGCGGAATCACGTAAATGCCGAGCTCTTGGGCGCGGGCGGGGGAGATGTCCGACGTGGAGTCGGTTATGATGGCAAAAGACATAATTGCACCTTTCGTTGGGGCGCTTGTACGCCGCCTTCTGAGAGCAAAGTGCGACAAGTATAGTAGAGTCGTTCCACATTACTAGGTTCAATTGTTGAATAGTCAACAGTTTGAAGTGTCGGTGTGGAAATCGTCAACTGGGGAAGAGGAATGCCGATGGAGGCGTTGGAGATATACAGGCGGCCGGTCGTGTTGTTTGATTTCGATGGCACGGTGGCCGATACGGGTCGGGCGGTGATGACCTCGACGCGCAAGACGCTGACTGCGCGCGGGTTTTCGGAGGCGCAGATGGGTGATCTGCGCCGCATGATCGGGCCGCCCCTGTGGAAGAGCTTTCACGACTTTTACGGCTTTTCCCGCGAGGAGTCGCTTGTGGTGGCCGACGAGTACCGCGCCTTTTTTGATGAGCTGGGACCGGAAGAGTACCCCGTGTTCGATGGGATCCCCGAGCTGCTGGATGGGTTGGTCGCCCAGGGCAAGCGTATGGCCGTGGCGACGTCGCGCATGGAGGCAAAGTGCATCGACATGGTACGTGAGCTGGAGCTTTCTCAGTTTGAGGCGGTGGTTGGCATGAATCCGCCGCAGGGGCGCGAGACCAAGGCCGATTCGGTCCGTGATGCCCTGGCGGCCCTGGGCGCGACCGCGGACGATGCCGTGATGATTGGCGACCGCTTTAACGACGTCGAGGGCGCGCACGCGATGGGCGTGCCGTGCATTGGCATCTATTCGGGCGCGGCGGCGCCGGGCGAGCACGAGGCCGCGGGCGCCGATGCGGTGGTGCACTCGGTGGCCGAGCTTGCTAAACTTTTCGCTATAAAAGTATGTGATGTGAGGGGCGGGCACGCTCGCCGCTCATTGGTAAGGAGGTCGTCCATGAATCAGGTGGAGCAGAGCGTTGCCGAGTATGTCGACGAGGTCTGGGAGGATGTCGTCGCCGATATCGAGCAGCTGGTGAGCTATCCGTCTGTTGCCGTTGCTGCCGATGCGGAACCCGGTGCGCCGTTTGGCCGCCCGGTCCGTGATGCGCTCGATTGCGCGCTCGGCATTGCGCAAAAGCTCGGCTACCAGACGAGCGATGACGAGGGCTATGTGGGCATTGCCGATATTCCGGGCCGCGGCGATAAGCAGCTCGCGACCATCTGCCATGTGGACGTGGTACCCGCTGGCCCCGGTTGGAACACCGACCCGTTTGCGATGGAGCGCCGCGAGGGCTGGCTGCTCGGCCGTGGCGTGATCGATGACAAGGGTCCGGCGGTGTTGTCGCTCTATGCCGGCGCCTACCTGCTCAAGCACGGCATTGTGCCGCGCTATACCTTCCGTGCGCTGCTGGGCTGCGATGAGGAAGTGGGCATGTCCGACGTTCACCATTATCTGGAGAACCACGCAGACCCCGACTTTCTGTTTACGCCCGATGCCGAGTTCCCGGTTTGCAATGCCGAGAAGGGCCAGTTTGGGGCGACGTTTGTGAGCCCCAAGATCGACGGCGGCCGTATTGTGTCCTGGAGCGGTGCCGAGGCGAGCAACGCCATTCCGTCGCAGTCTATCTGCGAACTCGCGATTGCCGCCGATGAGCTGCCGGCACCGGTCGAGAACGCCGACCGCCTGGAGATCACGACGCTCGATAACGGGCATGCGCAGATTTTTGCCCACGGTATTGGCGGTCACGCCTCGATGCCCGAGGGAACGATCAATGCCGTCGGCCTCATCGTGGCGTATCTGCGCGAGGCCGAGGACGCGTTTGGTGCCCGTGACGAGCGCCTGCTGACGCCTGCCGAGCACGAGTTTGTCAAGTTTCTGGCCTTTGTGCATGCGGACGCCTATGGTCGCGGCCTGGGTATCGACGCGGCGAGCCCCGCGTTTGGCCCGCTCACCTGCAATCCCGGCGTCATCCGTGTGGCGGATGGCCACATCGAGCAGGTCATTGACGTGCGCTTCCCCGATAGCACGAGTGCCGATACCATCTGCGAGCAACTCGAACCGCTCGTGGGGCGCTTTGGCGTGACGTACCGTGTGGGTCGTGCAAAGGTGCCGTTCTCGGTCTCTGCCGACGATCCGGCCGTGAAGGCGCTGATTGATACCTATAACGAGTTTACGGGTAAGCATGCCGAACCTTTTGCCATGGGCGGCGGCACGTATGCGCGCAACTTTGCCCGCGCCGTCTCGTTTGGCCCCGAGGAGACCGGCCTTGAGCTGCCCGCGTGGGGCGGCCAGATGCACGGCCCCAACGAGTGCGCCAACGAAGAGCAGCTCAAGCAAGCGCTCAAGATTTATATCGTGGCAATCCTGCGCCTCAACGAACTCGAACTTTAAGGTTACGCGGTTTCCCAATCTAAGTTGCGGTGGAATAGTTCCTAGAATGGGCCATTTGATGGCCAAACAGGAACTATTTCACCGCAACTTTGTTTTTATTGGTGTAAAAGGCGGATCATGCTTGGTGGTGAATTTGTTATTCGTTTGTAAAGCCGAGCCGCGCTTGCGGTAAGGGTCTATCAGATGCCCGTAAGAAACCGCAGTTGGCGCGGGCGCTGCCCGGTCGGGGCCGTATCTTTCCAAACAGCAAAGCGGGCGGGGTGCCCGCGAGTCGCATGTATGAAAGGAAGATCATGCTCGATCAGGCTTATTCTCGTCGTCAGTTCCTCGGCCTCGCTGGTGGTCTTGCCAGCATCGTCGGCCTCGGTCTCGTTGGTTGCGGTGGCGCAGGCGCTCCCAGCGCCGCTGACAAGGGTAGCGCCGCTGCTGCCGAGTCCGTCTCCGGCGAGGTGACCTACGACGGTGCCTCCTCGTTCCAGGCTCTCGTCGAGGCCGCTGCCGAGAAGTTCATGGATGCCAACCCGGACGTCTCCGTCTCCGGCTCGGGCAACGGTTCGGGCAAGGGCCTGACCGCTGTCGCCGCCGGCACCGTCACCATCGGTAACTCCGACGTCTTCGCCGAGACCAAGCTCGAGGCCGACCAGGTCAAGAACCTCGTCGACCACGAGGTCGCCGTCGTGGGCATGGGCCCCGTCGTTTCCAAGAACGTGAAGGTCGACGACCTGTCCCTCGAGCAGCTCAAGGGCATCTTCTCCGGCCAGATCACCAACTGGAAGGAGGTCGGCGGCGACGACGCCACCATCGTTGTTCTCAACCGCAAGGCCGGCTCCGGCACCCGCGCTACCTTCGAGGCCGCCGTCTTTGGCGACGAGGCCGTCGACTTTAAGGGCGACGCCGAGCTCGACAAGTCCGGCGATGTCCAGACTCAGATGGGCAGCACCGACAACGCCATCTCCTACCTGGACTTCTCGCACTTCGATGACTCCAAGTTCAACGCCATCAAGGTCGAGGGCGTGGAGCCCAAGAGCGCAAACGTCACCGACGACTCCTTTAAGATCTGGGCTACCGAGCACATGTACTGCGCCAAGGACGCCGACGAGGCCACCAAGGCCTTCCTGGACTTTATGCTTTCCGACGACGTCCAGGGCAAACTTGTCGAGGAGCAGGGCTTTATCCCCGTCTCTGCCATGAAGGTCGTCAAGGACGCCAGCGGCAAGGTCTCCGCTAAATAGGTAATCGCCCCCGGAAAGGTTTGCAATGGCAAAACAGCTGCCAAAGCGCGACCTTGAGAACGTGGGCCTGGGCGTCACGGGTGCGTGCGTAGCGCTCGTGACGCTTGTCGTTGCCGCACTCATCTTTATGGTCGCCCAAAAGGGTCTCTCGGCTTTTGTCAAGGACGGCGTTTCGGTCGTTGAGTTCTTCACCGGCACCAAGTGGGACCTGGCCAACACGGCCGAAAGCGGGCTGCCCTACACCGGCGCCCTGCCCCTGATCGTCACCTCGTTTGCGGTCATGGTGCTCTCCACGCTCATCGCGCTGCCCATCGCCATCGGCTCTTCCATCTTCGCGGTCGAGATCCAGCCTAAGTTTGGCTCTAAGATCTTTCAGCCGCTTATTGAGCTTTTGACCGGCATTCCCTCGGTCGTCTTTGGCCTGATCGGTTTTCACGTGGTCGTCGGTCTTATGAAGAGCGTTTTCCACGTGAGTACGGGCCTGGGCATCTTGCCCGGCGCCATCGTGCTGGCCGTCATGATCCTGCCGACCATGACCACGCTTTCGGTCGATGGCCTGCGCGCCGTGCCCGACAGCTACCGTCAGGGCTCGCTTGCGCTGGGCTACACTCGCTGGCAGACCATCTGGCACGTGGTGCTCAAGTCCGCCATGCCGTCGCTCATGACTGCGGTCATCCTGGGCATGACCCGCGCCTTTGGCGAGACGCTCGCCGTGCGCATGGTTATCGGCGGCATCGAGGCCATGCCGACGTCGCTGCTGTCGCCGGCGTCCACCATCACCACCACGCTTACCACGTCTATGGCGGTCTATGCCGAGGGTTCGGCCCAGGACGATGTTCTGTGGGCGCTCGGTCTGCTGCTGATGGGCATGAGCCTCATCTTCATCCTGATCATCCACCTTATCGGCCGCAAGGGGGCGAAGGCTCGTGGCTAGCACGCGCATCCATATCGACGAGGCGAGGTTCGGGCGCGTCCAAAAGCAGGACCGCATCGCCACGGGCGTGCTGACGGCGATCGCCGCCATCGTCATGCTCATCGTCGTCTCCATGGTGACCTATATCCTGTTCGAGGGCATCTCGACACTGTTCCAGCCGGGCTTTCTCACGCAGCCGTCGCGCGCCAACGGGACCCAGGGCGGCGTGCTCTATCAGCTGTTCGACTCGTTCTATCTGCTGCTGATCACCCTGATCATCTCGGTGCCCATCAGCCTGGGCGGCGCGGTCTTCCTGGTCGAGTACGCGCCGGACGGGCCCATCCGCGACATCGCCTCCACCGCCATCGAGACGCTGTCCTCGCTGCCTTCCATCGTCGTCGGCATGTTCGGATTTCTGGTGTTCTCGGTTCAGCTGGGCTGGAAGTACTCCATCATCTCCGGCGCCGTCGCGCTCACCATGTTCAACATCCCCATCCTGGTGCGCGTGATCCAGCAGGCGCTCGAGGACGTGCCGCAGACCCAGCGCGATGCGTGCCTGGCCATGGGCCTTACTCGTTGGGAAGCCACGCTGCACATCCTGATCCCCGAGGCCATGCCCGCCATCGTGACCGGCATCGTGCTTTCGGCCGGCCGCGTGTTTGGCGAGGCCGCGGCACTGCTCTTTACCTCGGGCATGAGCTCGCCGGTGCGTCTGAACTTCTTGAGCTTTAACCTGTCGAGCCCCACTTGCGCTTGGAACGTGTTCCGTCCCGGCGAGTCGCTCGCCGTGCACATCTACAAGATTTACGGCGAGGGCAGCCCCGAGGCTCAGCAGATCGTTTGGGGCACCGCGGCGCTGCTGATGATCTGCGTGCTGCTGTTTAACGTAGTCGCCCGTATCGTGGGCAAGCAATTGGCAAGGAGGATGACGGCCGAATGAGCGAGATGAATGCAACGCCCGCAATCGAAGCGGCATCGTCCGAGACCCAGGACTTCCTGTCGAGTGTGGGGGAGAGCGAGAAGCGCGTGCGCGTGAGCGGCAGGGCCGTGAGCGATGAGGTCGTGCTCTCCACCAAGGACGTCAACGTGTACTATGGCGACCACCATGCGCTGCACGACACGTCGCTCGACTTTCACAAGGGCGAGATCACGGCGCTCATTGGGCCTTCGGGCTGCGGTAAGTCGACCTTCTTGCGCAGCCTCAACCTGATGAATCGCGAGATTCGCGGCTGCCGCGTGGAGGGTGAGATCAACTACCGCGGGCGCAACGTGAACACCAAGACCGAGAACACCTACGAGCTGCGCCGCTCCATTGGCATGGTGTTCCAGCAGCCCAATCCTTTCCGCAAGTCCATTCGCGACAACATCACGTTTGCGCCCAGGCGTCACGGCATCACCGACCGCGACGAACTCGATCGCATGGTCGAGGAGAGCCTGCGTGGTGCGGCGCTGTGGGACGAGGTCAAGGACAAGCTCGACAAGAGCGCCTACGCGCTTTCGGGCGGCCAGCAGCAGCGTCTGTGCATCGCGCGCACGCTGGCGCTCAACCCCGACGTGATCCTGTTTGACGAGCCCTGCTCGGCGCTCGACCCCATCTCGACGCTGGCGATCGAGGACCTCATGTCGTCGATCGTTGCCGACCGCGCCATCGTCATCGTGACGCACAACATGGAGCAGGCGTCGCGTGTGTCCAACCGCACGGCGTTCTTCTACATGGGCGATATGGTCGAGTACGACGAGACCGACGAGGTTTTCCAACGGCCCAAGGATAAGCGGCTGAATGATTACCTCACCGGCATGTTCTCCTAGTCCGGGACATGCTTGAGGCCCGCGGCGGTCACGGTTGCCGCGGGACTGATTGGAGAGGCGGGTCATCTCTTTTGCGAGATGGCCCGCCTTTTTGTGTCGTGTGCGACCCGCCTTTTCGCTGCTATCATGGACAACGTTGAATTTCTACGAAGGAGCAGGGCATATGGCGATTCTTTTGGGATGCGATTCCGTCAGCCTAGAGTTTCCCACCAAGCATATTTTCGATAGCGTGACGCTCGGCGTGGGCGAGGGCGACCGCATTGGTATTGTCGGTAAAAACGGCGATGGCAAGTCGACGCTGCTGAGCGTGCTCGCCGGCACGCTGGAACCCGACGACGGCCGCGTGACGCACCGCCGCGGCACCACGATCGGCCTGCTCGGCCAAAAGGACCAGCTGGCCGATACTGATACCGTGCATCATGCCGTCGTGGGCGACACGCCCGAGTACGAGTGGGCGTCGAGTCCGCGTACGCGCCAGATCCTCGCCGGCCTCATTAGCGATGTGCCCTGGGAAGGCACGGTGGGCGAGCTTTCGGGTGGCCAGCGCCGCCGCGTGGACCTCGCGCGCCTGCTGATCGGCGACTACGACGTGCTCATGCTCGACGAGCCCACCAACCACCTGGACATGCGCACCATCAACTGGCTTGCGCGTCACTTAAAGGCCCGCTGGCAGCGCGGTCAGGGCGCCATGCTCGTGGTCACGCACGACCGCTGGTTCTTGGACGAGGTCTGCACCAGTATGTGGGAGGTCCATGACGGCCAGGTCGATCCCTTCGAGGGCGGTTACTCCGCATACATCCTGCAGCGCGTGGAGCGCGACCGCATGGCCGCCGTCACCGAGGAGCGTCGTCGCAACATGGCGCGCAAGGAGCTCGCGTGGCTGAGCCGCGGTGCCCAGGCGCGCTCCACCAAGCCCAAGTTTCGCGTGGATGCTGCCCGCGAGCTCATCGCCGACGTGCCTCCCGTGCGTGACGAGCTGGAGCTCAAGCGCCTAGCCGTGAGCCGCCTGGGCAAGCAGGTTATCGATGTGGTCGACGTGGACGCTGGCTATGCGGATACCGATGGCGCGCCCAAGCAGGTGCTCTCCGACGTGACCTGGCTCATTGGCGCGGGCGACCGCTATGGTCTGCTGGGCGAGAACGGTGCCGGCAAGTCGACGCTGCTCGACGTGATCCAGGGTAAAATTGCGCCCACGCGCGGCCGCGTGAAGATTGGCCAGACAGTGCGCTTCGGCGTACTGTCGCAACAGCTCGAGGAGCTCGAACCCTACATGGGCGACACGATTCGCGAGGTGCTCGGCAACTATAAAAAGTACTACGTCATCGACGGCAAGGAGACCTCGCCCGAGAAGCTCTGCGAGCGTCTGGGCTTTACGACCCAGCAGCTCTGGAGCCGCATCGGCGATCTTTCGGGCGGCCAGCGCCGTCGCCTGTCGCTGTTGCTGACGATCCTGGACGAGCCCAACGTGCTCATCCTGGACGAGCCCGGCAACGACCTGGATACCGACATGCTCGCGATTGTCGAGGACCTGCTCGACGGCTGGCCCGGCACGCTGATCTTGGTGACGCACGACCGCTTCTTGATGGAGCGCGTGACCGACCAGCAGTGGGCGCTGCTCGACGGCCACCTGACGCATATGCCCGGCGGCGTCGACCAGTACCTGCGCCTGTGCAACGCCACCGCCGAGGGCGAGCCCGTGGGTGCGCCGAGCGCCAAGACCGGCACGTTTGACACCGGTGCCGCGGCAACTGCGGCCGAAAAGCCCAAGTCGAGCGGCCAGCCCAATGGCCTTTCCAACGCCGAGCGCCAGAAGCTCCGCCGCGAGGTGAGCTCGCTCGAGCGCAAGATGGAGACGCAGCGCGCTCGCGTGGAGGAGGCCGAGGCCGCGATGGCCCAGGTCGACCCCACCAACTACACGGCGCTGGGCGAGCAGCAGGCAAAGATTGACGAGGCACACGCCGCCATGGACGAGCTGGAGATGGCGTGGCTCGAGGCGAGCGAAAAGCTCGAGGGCGAGGAGTAGGCGAGGATGATCAAAGCCGCGTTTTTCGATATCGACGGCACGTTGCTGAGCTTTAAGACCCATCGGATTCCGGCGTCGGCGCAGCGGGTGCTCGACAGCTTTCATGAGCAGGGGATTGCGTGCGTGATCGCCACGGGTCGCCCGACCTACCAGATGCCGGATTGGCTGTTCGACCTGGGTTGGGATGCGTACATTACGCTCTCGGGCCAGCACTGCTTTGATGCCGAGGGAGTTTACCGCAGCTGTCCGATCGATCCGGACGACGTCGCGGTGATTGTGGACCAGGTGGCGCAGGGGCGCTATGACTCGCTGTGCATGCAGGGCGAGAACTCGTTTGTGAACCGCCTGTCCGAGCGCGTGGTGGCGGCCGGCAACAACGCGGGAATCGTCTACCACGAGGAGCCGTTTGACCACGCCTTCGACGCGCCGGTCTACCAGTTTTGCGCGTTTGTGGATCCGGCCGACGAGCATATCGTGACCGATGCGGTGTCGCATTCGCTCACGACGCGCTGGTGCGATCTGTTCTGCGACATTATCCCTGCCAACGGCGGCAAGGATCTGGGCGTTGCGGCGACGCTGGAGCGCCTGGGCGTCGACGTGAGCGAAGCGATTGCCTTTGGCGATGGCGAGAACGACCTGTCGATGTTTGGAGCCGTGGGCACCAGTGTTGCCATGGGCAACGCGCAGGATACTGTGAAGGCCGCAGCGACCTACGTAACGACCGCCGTAGACGACGACGGCATCTACAACGCCGCAAAGCACTTCGGGCTGGTGTAGCTGCGGATTCGGCACTTGGGGACGTTCCTTTTCTGCCGGCAGTTGGGGACACTCCTTGCGGGGCGTCCCCATTTTGTTTTCGTCCCGCATGTTTTGTGAAACACGGCTAACTTTTAGGCAAAGTAGTAAGACCTGTCTCTTATACACATCTCCGAGCCCACG
>ENA-OWZU01000323-OWZU01000323.1-human-gut-metagenome-genome-assembly--contig:-NODE-323-length-16010-cov-16.176872_pt1 | contig 16010 bp, 11 predicted proteins | sample MGYA00249263_ERZ652121 | MGnify/ENA primary metagenome ERZ652121 (study PRJEB26925, sample SAMN05827113) | human gut metagenome | biome: ENVO:2100002; feature: ENVO:00000062; material: ENVO:00002003... | reverse complement strand
TAAAGATGGTTTACCAAAGCAAATGGATTTCAACGAAGTTGATGAATCTTTTATCCAATCTATTGCATCGAAAAGAAATAATATCCCTCGAAAATCATTAAACTATAAAACACCAATAGAAGTATTCTTGAGTCACATATGCAAAGAGGACTTGTCTAACTTAATTTGACAATTAATAAAGAAATAAAGTATCAAATATGTGAAACCACTACACTATGTTGGAAGTTATTCTTTTCTTCTATCTCCATACTCTATATCAATTACTACAGAAACATTTATATAGTCCTTAATCACTTTACTTCTGATTTTATCACCCTCACCAGTAAATACAATATGCTTGTAGAAGTGCTTAAAATAAAGGATTTCTACGTATCTGCTCGTTGTAGCAACACGACACACTCCACATGCACAGTTTGTGGGAATAAATCTACTGGTTGGACTTTTTCTAATTGGTACCCTTTTTCGGCGAATAGCTTCACGTCGCGAGCCATTGTTGCAGGATTACAAGAAATATAGACTACGCGCTCAGGTTGCATTTCACAAGTCGCATCAATAAAGGATGCATCTAGGCCTTTTCTCGGTGGATCGACAAAGACTACTGTTGGTTGAACTTCTTCGCGTGCCCATTGATGCATAATTTTTTCAGCTTTACCTTCTAGATACGTTGCATTGGTAATACCATTAATCGCTGCATTGGTCTGTGCATCTTTGACTGCCTCAGCTACGATCTCCATCCCGTACACGTGGTCAACTTTGTCTGCAAGTGACAAGCCAATCGTACCAATACCCGAATACGCATCGACAACAGTATCATTTTTGCTTAATTGAGCGAAATCCATCGCAACTTGATATAATTTTTCTGCTTGTTCGGTATTCACTTGGTAAAATGATTGTGCGGAAATGCGGAATGTTTTGCCTAATAATTGATCTTCAATGTATGATTTACCATATAAGACACGATTTGTTGGTCCCATGATGACATTCGTTTTTTCTTCGTTCACATTTTGAATAATTGACACGACTTCTGGTAACTTCTCTTTGATCGCTTCTGCAATTTTATCAGCTTGGAAGAATTTTGGTTTACGGGTAACTAAGATGACCATCATTTGATGCGAGTAGTGTCCACGACGGATAATAATATGGCGTAAGAATCCTTCGTGCGCTTCTTCATTGTATGCTTTGACACCAAAACGTTGCAAAATATCGCGAATTTCTACGATAGCTTCATCAATGGCTGGGTCTTGAATATAAAAATCTTCAAGTGGGATCAAAGTATGGCTATGCTTACGGTAAAAACCAGTCGTCAGTTGACCGTTTATTTTTTGGACTGGAATTTGCGCTTTGTTGCGGTAGTGAGACGGCTGTTCCATCGCAATCGTCGGGCTGACTGGTACATCTGGCATATGTGCAATTTTCTTTAAAACATTAGTTACTTGGTCTTGTTTGAATGAAAGTTGTTTTTCATACGTTAGATGGCTTAATGGAGCAATACCTGTGCGTAATAACTCTTCTTTGGCATCTTCTACTCGGTATGGGCTTTCTTTTAACCACTCTAATACTTTTGCAAAGCCGAATTTTGGTCCGATTTTTTCGATTCGTACGCGGACTTCTTCTTCTGGTAAGGCATTTTCAATAAATAATAAGTAGCCATCAACTTTGGCAATCCCCATTCCTTCGTGGGAAAGGTCTAAAATTGTAACAATTTGCTCTTCATTTTTTTTGACTGGATAGTCTTTCATAGTATTCTCCTTTATATTGCTCATTTCTCTTCGATTTATTCTAGCTTGCTTTTGGTTTCTTTGGCAAGCGAAACAGGTGAGGGTCCTTTCGTAAGTTCCCTCACCTGTCTATTTTCATTTTTGGCCGATGATTCCATCGCCATCGATGTCTTCATCATTTAATTTTTCAGCTTCTTTGATAAAATCACGACTAATTTCTTCGTATTCATCAGGACCAATCACGGCATCATCTGGAATCGCGTCCACATCTGCATAAAACTCAATGTGATTGTGCAAGTTCTTAAAGACCATTGGCGCATCGCCACCGTATTCGCCATCTAAATTAATCATCAAGTGATGACTTTTATCTGGTACATCTACTTCCAAGCGTGAGGTCTTCGTATAAATCAAACGATGATCGTTGATATGCTTGCCGCCATTTAACATCAATGAAACAAGATGAATAATCTCAAAGATATTCGCTGTTTTGACAATAATCAACGAAAACTTGCCATCGTCCAATTTTGCATCTGGTGCGATTTGTTCAAAGCCACCGACTGAATTGGTAAGCCCAAGGAAGAACATCGAAGCATTGCCGTAATATTCTCCCTCATCATAAACCAATCGCATTTTGATTGGTTTAATTCGTGGTAGTAGTTCAGCTCCCTTAGCCAAATACGCCAAATAGCCAAAAATACTTTTTAATTCAGACGGTACTTCATAGGTCAACTCGGTCAGATGCCCACCAGCAGCAATATTAATAAAATAACTTTCAGGCGTCTTACCGATGTCCACCTTAATTTTTTGCTTCTTTAAAATCACTTCAGCGGCAGCTTTTGGGTTATCACGAGGAATTTTTAATGCTCGTGCATAGTCATTCGTCGTCCCGCCAGGAATAATCGCCATTTTGGGGCGTTTTTTTAATGGCGCGATCCCATTAACGACTTCGTTAATAGTACCGTCACCACCGGCTGCAACCACTAGGTCAAACCCCGTTAATGCGGCACGTTTGGCTTCATTTCGCGCTGAATGTTCCTCAGGCGTAGTGGCAAATGCACTGGCTTCATAGCCTGCTTGTTCCAAAATCGCTAAGATATCCGCCAAATTCTTTTTCATTGTTTCTTTGCCAGAAGTTGGATTATAAATTACGCGTGCTCTTTTCATCATCTACCTGCTTATCTTTTGGCTAATTCTTCTTGGAGCAACTTGTTCACGACACTTGGATTGGCTTTTCCCTTTGAGGCTTTCATGATTTGTCCAACAAGGAAGCCGACCGCGCGATCTTTTCCGTTTTTGAAGTCTTCAACGGATTGGCTATTTTGATCCAAAATGTCATTAATCATTGGCAATAATTGAGCTGGATCGGATAATTGGACCAATCCTTTTGCTTCAACGACTTCTTTCGCACTGCCGCCATTGGTAATCAATTCGCGGAAAACTTTTTTGGCAATTTTCGAGCTGATTGTTCCATCAGCGATTAATTGAATCATGCCGGCAAGATTTTCAGCCGTTAATTTGGTATCTGCTAATGCTAATTTTTCACTGTTAAGATATGCTGAAACTTCACCCATTAACCAGTTAGAAACTTGCTTGGCGTCCGCACCTTGAGCAATCGTTGCTTCGAAGAAATCAGACATCTCTTTGGTTTGTGTTAGAACCATCGCATCGTATTCTGGTAGATCCATTTCATGAATGTATCGTTGGCGACGTGATTGTGGCATTTCTGGTAGACTCGCTTGTACTTCATTGATCCACTCATCGTCAATTACAAAGCGTGGTAGATCAGGCTCTGGGAAGTAGCGATAGTCAGATGATCCTTCTTTTACCCGCATTAAGATGGTCTTATTGGTTGTTTCGTCGAAGCGGCGTGTTTCTTGTTGAATTTCGCCACCAGATAGTAAGACTTTGGCTTGGCGCTTTTCTTCAAATGCTAAGCCTTTTTTAACGAAGGTCATTGAGTTTAAGTTCTTTAATTCAGTTTTGATACCAAATGCTTCTTGGCCATAAGGGCGAATCGAGATATTTGCGTCACAACGCATGGATCCTTCTTCCATCTTGACATCAGATACATCGGTAAATTGAATAATTGAGCGTAGCGCTTCTAAGTAGGCATACGCTTCTTCAGGTGAACGCATATCTGCTTCTGATACAATCTCAATTAAAGGAGTACCTTGACGGTTTAGATCGACGTATGAATAGCCGCCGATTCCGTGCATGTTTTTGCCGGCATCTTCTTCTAAATGAACACGTTCAATGCGAATTTTTTTCTTTTTGCCTTCGACTTCGATTTCAATCCAGCCATCATGTCCAATTGGTTGATCAAATTGAGAAATTTGATACGCTTTGGGATTATCAGGATAGAAGTAGTTCTTACGGTCGAAGTGCGTTTCTTTAGAAATTTCACAGTTTAAGGCTAAAGCTGCACGCATCCCAAATTCCAAGGCTTGCTTATTCATTACAGGTAATACCCCTGGATAGCCCCAATCGACAATATTGGTATTGCTGTTTGGTTCTGCTCCGAAGTGTGCTGGTGCTGGTGAGAAAATTTTGGAGTTGGTTTTTAATTCAACATGGACTTCTAGTCCAATGACGGTTTCAAAATTCATGCGTTAGCCCCTCCTAAAATCACTGGTTTTTTCAAATGGAAATCAGTAGCTTGCTCAAAGGCAAAAGCAGCTTGGTACATTGTTGCTTCATCAAAGTGTTTCCCAATAATTTGTAAGCCGACAGGTAAGCCTTCTACAAAGCCAGCTGGAATCGACATACCGGGAAGTCCTGCCAAGTTCACTGGAATGGTAAGTAAATCTGCTAAATACATAGCCAATGGATCATCAATGTTTTCGCCAAGACCAAAAGCAACAGTTGGTGCTGCAGGGCCGATGATAACATCATATTCTTCAAATACTTTGTCAAAATCTTGCTTAATCATGGTACGGACTTGGCCAGCTTTTTTGAAGTACGCATCATAGTAACCAGCGCTAAGTGAGAATGTACCAAGCATGATACGACGTTTTACTTCTTCACCAAAGCCTTCGCTACGTGAATTAACATAAACATCTTCTAAATTATTCACATTCGCTGAGCGATAACCATAACGAATACCATCAAAACGTTGCAAGTTCGAGCTTGCTTCAGAAGAGGCAATAATATAGTAGACGGCAACGCCATATTTTGAATGGGGTAGACTCACTTCTTCAACAGTTGCGCCTAATTTACGGTAAGTTTCAGCCGCAGCTAAAATGGTTTCTTTGACTTCTGGAGCGATTCCTTCTCCTAGATATTCTTTCGGTAAAGCAATCTTCATGCCTTTAACACCAGCTAAAATATCTTTGGTAAAATCAGGAACTTCTCTACCAGATGATGTCGCATCCTTGGCATCAAAGCCACTAATAGCATTTAATACTAAAGCATTGTCTTTTACTGTTCGTGTGAATGGACCAATTTGGTCAAGTGAAGACGCAAAAGCAATCAAGCCAAAACGTGACACACGGCCATACGTAGGCTTCATACCGACTACACCATTAAAGGCTGCGGGTTGGCGGATTGAGCCACCTGTATCTGTCCCTAATGAGACTGGTACTTGTCCTGCTGCTACTGCCACTGCTGAACCACCAGATGATCCACCAGGGACTTTCGAATGATCCCAAGCATTTTTGGTTTTTTTGAAATGAGAAGTTTCTGTACTTCCACCCATCGCAAATTCATCCATGTTTAATTTCCCAACTGGAATAAGATCTGATTCATAGACTTTATGCATAACCGTAGCATCGTAGATTGGATCAAAGTTATATAAAATCTTTGAAGCAGCTGTCGTTACTAAATCTTTGGTCACGATATTATCTTTGATACCGATTGGAATACCGGCTAACACATTGCCTTCGTCGATTCCTTTCAAGTCAATTGCTTCAGCCATCTTCACAGCTTTTTCTTCATTCAATGTTAAAAAGGCATCGACATCATTTTCCGTTTCTTTGATGCGATCAAAGGTTGCGCGAGTCAAATCGACTGCACTGATTTCTTTTGATACTAACAAGTTGTGTAGTTCTTCTACTGATTTGTCATAAAATGTCGCCACTACGCACCCGCCTCCCCGTTTTCAATGATTGCTGGTACTTTAATAAAGCCATTTTCAGATTCTGGTACATTACGCAACAATTCATCGCGATTCCAACCAGGAGCTGCAATATCTTCTCTTAAGACATTGATGCCATCTACCACATGGGAGGTAAATGGTACGTCTGTCGTATCAACTTCTTCTAATGTTTCAAACATTTCAATAATTTTGCCAAGCTGATTGGTAAATTCATGCAATTCACTTTCTGAAAATGAAAGCTTTGCTAATTTTGCTACGTGCAATACTTGCTCTTCACTAATAGCCATAAGATCCCCCTCTTAGTTTTTTCCTTTATGATTGTAACACTTAATGACCCTCTATGAAACACAAAACCTATGTTTCATACGTTTTCATGTCTTTTTTTAAGTAAAATCGAATACTTATTCATTTTGTTTGGACTCTAGCGCAGCAATCATTTCTTCTTCCGTCCAGACTGGTATATCCAGTGCTTGAGCTTTGGTCAGTTTACTACCGGCATCTGCACCAGCTATGACAAGATCCGTTTTTTTTGAGACACTACCCGTAATGGTGCCGCCCAGTTCCTCGATTCGTTTTTTTGCTTGATCTCTCGTATAGGTTTGTAATTTTCCAGTCAAGACTACGGTTTTCCCTTGGAAGGCAGATTCAATTTCGGCCACGTCTTGGCTTTTTAGTCCCAAATATGCCTCGTTCACTCCGGCAGCTTTCAATTCAGTCATTAATTCGTGGACTTCTTCATTAGCGAAATATGTGACTAAGCTATCGGCAATCGTCGGCCCTATTGTGGCGACGGTCAATATTTCCTCGACGGTCGCCTGACTTAATTGTGTAAGTGTCTCAAAGCGCTCAGCTAATAATTTAGCCGCTTTGACACCAACATGTCGAATACCGAGGCCGAAAAGTAATTTTTCAAGCGAATTTTGCTTACTAGCTTCAATCGCTTGGATCATATTGGTCGCTGATTTTTCTTTTACTTTATCAATAGTTAATAGCTGATCTAATGTCAAACGATACAAGTCAGCCACATCTTCCACGAAGCCATGATTGAAAAATTGCTCGATCATTCGCGGGCCAATGCCCTCAATATTCATCGCATCGCGCGAGACAAAATGGCTAATGCCTTCTTTCAGCAATGCCGGACATTTGGGATTAATGCATCTAAGAGCAACTTCTTTGTCAAGATGGACCAATTCACTGCCACATACCGGACAGTTTGTCGGTATTGTATAGGGCTGACTTGCTGAATCCCGCGCTTCTTCGATCACATGGGCAACTTCTGGAATAATGTCACCAGCTTTGTAAATCACTACTTGATCGTGTAGTCGGATGTCTTTCATTTTGATGTAGTCTGCATTATGAAGACTGGCGCGTGCAACGGTTGTTCCTGCAACGCGCACAGGTGTCATGACAGCTGTTGGTGTGACGACACCTGTCCGTCCCACCGTCCACTCGATTTCCTCAATTGTCGTTTGGGCTTCCTCAGGTGGAAATTTGTACGCCACTGCCCATCTTGGTGCCTTGACGGTAAAGCCTAGTTGGTTTTGGTCAGAAAAGTCATTGACCTTAATAACGACGCCATCGATTTCATATGGTAGCTGGCTCCGTTTGTCATGAAATGATTCAATATACGCCCAGACGTCATCGATTGTCGAGCAGACAGCTCGCTCTTGATTAGTCCGAAAGCCTAAATTATCTAAATGCGTCAATGCCTCTGCCTGATTGGTCACATGGAGTGGTCCAAAATCAGCTAAAGTATATAAAAACGTGCTCAAGTTCCTACTAGCAGTCACTTTTGAGTCCAGTTGGCGAATACTACCAGCTGCGGCATTGCGTGGATTGGCAAAAATATCCAGCCCTTCTTCTTCTCGCTTTTGATTCAGCTGGAGGAAAGAGGCTTTTGGCATATAGCACTCTCCTCGCACTTCAATGTTAATCGGCTCTGCTAACGTCAATGGGATTGATTTGATCGTTTTGCTATTGTCTGTAATATTTTCTCCGATTGTGCCATCGCCACGAGTCGCACCTCGAACCAAGCGACCGTTCTCATATTTCAAAGAAATGGATAAGCCGTCAATCTTTAACTCACAAATATAGCTCACCGCATGACCAAGCATTTTTTGAACGCGCTGATCAAATGCGATAATCTCTGCTTTTGAAAAGACGTCATTTAACGAATAGAGTGGGATTTCATGGACAACTTTTTCAAATCCTTTGCGTATCACACCGCCGACACGTTGCGTCGGTGAATCACTGGTTTGGTATTCTGGATGAGCTGTCTCAAGAGCGACAAGTTGCTGATACAACTGATCATAGTAGGCATCATCAACGACCGGTTGATCTTTGACATAATAAGCATAGGCGTATTCTGTCAGCTTTTTTTGAAGGTCATGTATTTGTTCTGCAACGGTCTGTTTCATCTGAATCCTCCTCGCTATTGTTTTTCAATTGGAGCAAAGGCTGCTAACAACCGTTTGACCCCTTGTTGTGGGAATGCAATGTCTAGTTCCATATCTTTGGCCGTGCCGCTCACTCGAACAACCGTACCGGTACCCCATTTTTTGTGTGTTACTTTGTCGCCCGCTTGCCAGCAAACAGATTCCGCACCTGATTGAGTTGCACTGGTCACTCCTTGTGTCGACGGTTGCTTGTATGAAGCGGCTGGTCGAGCTTGCGTCTGAGTAATGACGGGCCGTACTTGTCGTTTTGCAAAGGAATTTGTAGCTGGTTGATTGGATTCATAATGTAACAACGTATCGTCAATTTCTTCCAAAAAACGTGAAGGACGATTGTATTGACTGCGTCCGTATAAATTTCTCGTCATCGCATTGGTTAAAAACAACTGCTTTTCAGCACGCGTAATACCGACATACGCTAAGCGGCGTTCTTCCTCTAATTCTTTGTCTTCCATTAACGTGCGAGAAAGTGGAAAGAGATTTTCTTCCATTCCAACTAAAAAGACAATTGGAAATTCCAGCCCTTTGGCAGCGTGAAGTGTCATTAACGTCACTTGAGAACTATCCTCTTCGAAGCTATCGACATCGGCAAGCAAGGCTAGCTCATTTAAGAACTCGGCCAACTTTTCGGTCGGATCAGCTTCACTATCCTCTGCTTGGCTTGCATAGCGGCGATCGAATTCTTGGGTCACACTTAGAAACTCTTGAATATTTTCAATACGCGCTTCACTCTCGATGGTTTTTTGATTTTTTAATTCATCGAGATAACCCGTACGTTTCAAGACTTCTTCAGTAAATTCAGTCAACGAAAGAAACGGAATCATTTGCTGCAAATCAGTCAGTAACAGACCAAACTGCTCTAATTCCCGATTTGCTTTACCAGAGATTGTCGAAACATTGACATTTTGAGCTCCTTCAAAAAGTGACCAACCATTTTCATCAGCAAAAGCTTTTAATTTTTCGACAGTTCCCGGTCCAATACCACGTTTTGGCGTATTAATGATTCGCTCTAAGCTAATTGAATCACTCGGATTGGCTAACACATTTAAGTACGCGAGCACATCGCGAATTTCTTTTCGAGAGTAGAATTTTTGTCCGCCGACAAGCTTGTATGGAATATTGGCTTTCATTAGTGATTCTTCGACTACCCGCGATTGAGCATTGGTACGATACAAGACGGCAAACTCCCCATATACGTGTTCCTTGGATCGCACGCGTTTGACAATTTCAGAAACGACGAATCGACCTTCATCGTGCTCGTTTTCTCCACGGAAATACACAATTTTTTCACCAGTCTCATTATCAGTCCATAAGTTTTTAGCTTTTCGTTGTTTGTTTTGTTTGATGACTTGATTTGCTGCCCTCAAGATGGTTTTCGTAGAACGGTAATTTTGCTCCAATAAGATGACTTTCGCTGCGGGATAATCATCCTCAAAGTCCAAAATATTTTGCATATCAGCGCCACGCCAGCCATAAATACTTTGATCCGCATCTCCAACGACACACAGATTTTCAAAGCGGTCGGCCAACATCCGGACCAATGTATACTGCGCATGGTTGGTATCTTGGTACTCATCGACATGAATATAATGGAATTTATTTTGATAAAAAGCTAACACATCTGGATGCTTTTTAAACAATTCGATTGTATTCATAATTAAATCATCAAAATCCATGCATTGATTCTTGACTAGTTCTTTTTGATACGCTTCATAGCAACGGGCAACTTGCAGCTCAATAAAAGAACTGGCTAATTTCGAAACATTGGCTGGTGTCTGCAATTTATTTTTGGCATTTGAGATACTTGCTAAAATACCACGAGGGTCATATTTTTTAGGATCAATGTTTAGTTCTTTTAACATTCTCTTCATTAATGAGAGCTGATCAGATGAATCGAGAATCGTGAAATTACGATTGTAGCCAATCTTCTCTACTTCGCGGCGAAGGATGCGTACACACATCGAGTGAAAGGTCGATATCCAAATATCTTCACTCTCCGGTCCTACCAAGGCGTGGATTCGCTCACGCATTTCACGCGCCGCCTTATTGGTGAAGGTAATCGCCAAAATATTCCATGGATTCACATCTTTTTCTTGAATTAAATAGGCGACACGATGGGTCAAGACACGGGTCTTCCCACTTCCAGCACCCGCCATAAGTAAGAGTGGCCCAGCTGTAGCGAGCACAGCTTCTTTTTGTTGAGGATTCATTCCTCTTAATAATTCCTCACGGGATGACATCATTCAACATCCTTTCTTTGTCAATCACTTATATTATAGCATTGAATGGACGGCACATAAATGATATTTTTGTAAGGTAACATAAGCAATCGATTACGATTGTATGTTTGAAAAAACTCAAAAGAGGTGACCATTATGGGGCGCGACGAGTTACAATTTATTGATCGCACGCGTTTAGTATTTGTAGGAAAAGGAATTCTAGTCGGTGGATTGACTGGTATTGTTGTCAGTCTATTTCGGCTTTTGATTGAACACCTTTCAGATTTTATCGTCACATTTTATGAATCAAGCCAAGACCAGCCTGTGAGAATAGCTTTATGGACGATGCTTTCGATTGGTATGGCATTATTTGTCGGCTGGCTAATCAAAAGTGAACCAAACATTAAAGGAAGTGGGATCCCTCAAGTAGAAGGACAGCTACAAGATGAAATCGACTATCCTTGGTTTTCCGTTCTTTGGAAGAAATTTGTCGGTGGTGCACTCTCCGTCGGCGCTGGTCTATTTCTCGGACGGGAAGGCCCATCTATTCAACTAGGTGCGACTATTGGTCAAGGTGTAGCAGATACACAAAAGGTTCCGAAGTTCGAACGAAAAATATTAATTTCCAGCGGAGCTAGCGCAGGACTAGCTGCGGCCTTTAACGCACCAATCGCTGGCTTATTATTTGTCATCGAAGAAGTGCACCATACCTTTTCACCATTAGTCTGGCTGACTTCATTTGCTTCTGCTCTAACGGCAAATTTTATTTCACTATATGTCTTTGGGCTGCAGCCAGTCCTTTATCTAGGGAGTTTGCAAGATGTACCATTGAGTTATTATTGGCTATTTATTTTATTTGGCTTAGTACTAGGTCTATTTGCTCGTTTTTATCAATACGTTTTATTGGGTTTACCTAGACTGTTTCGTCACTTGCCATTACCTAGTTACTTCCATGGCATGCTTCCATTTTTACTTGTCATTCCAATAGGTCTGTTCTTCCCCCATATGCTAGGTGGTGGCAATCAGATCATCACCTCGCTTGAGCAAGACAATTATGGCATTGCTTTATTGGTTGGTTTATTCGCTCTTCGATTTATTTTTTCAATGATTTCTTACGGTTCATCGTTACCAGGTGGCATCTTCTTACCTATCCTAACCTTGGGTGCGATTCTTGGTTGCTTATTTGCGACCATTGCCGTACAAGTGTTTGGACTAGATCCGGTCTATATTCGCAACTTTATTATCGTCGGAATGGCTGGTTATTTTGCAGCGATTGGGAAGGCTCCGCTGACGGCTATTATTCTCATTACAGAAATGGTCGGCTCACTTCATCATCTCATGGCGACCGGCTTAGTCTCACTCGTCGCCTATTTAGTAGTAGATAGTTTAGGTGGATCACCAATCTATGAATCATTGCTCGAGCGCTTATTAAAAAACAAATCCAAACGTATTACTGGAAAACGGCAGTTAATTGAAATTCCGATTACAGCAGAGAGCATATTAGATGGGATTGCCGTTCGAGATTTCCAATGGCCTAAAAATATGCTGCTGATTTCTTTGCAACGCGGCACGCAAGTCATCTTGACCCACGGCGAGACCATTATGCGAGCTGGCGACATTCTGTTAATAATGGCAGATAGTTCTGAAGCCAATGAGTTGAAAAAAACACTAGTAGTTCAAATTAATCCAATAATCTAAAGGAATTCAGCATTCAAAGTGAGCCATTGTGCAATGGTTCACTTTTTTTGGATGTTTTTGACTGTTTTTTATTGTTTTTGATTGATTTCTGTCAAAAGCTATGCTAGACTATGCGATGAAGAGGTGATTGAAAATGCTTACAGAAGAACGACATCGCCGCATATTGTCCTATTTAACTTCGACTGAGATTGTCACGATCAATGATTTGATGACTCCGCTAAACGCCTCCGAGTCAACCATTCGACGAGACTTGCAAACGCTGGAAAATCAAGGCTTGCTTGTCCGTATTCATGGCGGTGCAAAACGGATTCATCAGCTGACGTTCGAAGCAGAGATGAGTGAAAAAATAAAAACATACTTGAATGAAAAACAAACCATTGCTAAGTATGCTGCTTCACTTATTCGTCCGGATGATATCATTTATTTAGATGCGGGGACTACGACGCTTGCTATGATCCCCTTCTTACCGACCGATTATCGGCTAAAAGTAGTGACTAATTCAGTCAAGCATGCTTCTTTATTAATTGATCGACAGATTCCCACTGTCATTCTCGGTGGTCAAATTAAACTGACGACCAATGCAGTTCTTGGCACCTCTCCTGCTAATCAATTAGAGCGGTATCGTTTTAATCAATCATTTATTGGTATTAATGGCATTCATTTAGTTGCCGGCTACACCACCCCCGATACGGAAGAAGGATTGCTGAAACGAATTGGACTTAAGAATAGTCAGCATAGTTACATATTAGCCGACCATTCTAAATTTCAACAAATTACGTTTACACAAGTTGGTACGTTAGCCGAAGCATGCATCATCACTGACTATTGTCCAGCCGATCTTAAAAAGAAATTTTTGCAAAAGACAACACTTAAGGAGGCAAATAAATGATTTACACAATGACACTCAATCCATCCATTGATTACATTGTTCATGTCGATGACTTGAAAATGGGCGATGTTAACCGAATGACTTCGGATTTTAAATTACCTGGTGGAAAAGGGATTAATGTCTCTCGTATTCTTAAAAGAATTGATTCTGACTCTGTCGCATTAGGATTTGTTGGTGGCTTTACTGGCACCTTCATTGAAGATTGGTTAAAAGAGGAAAAGATCGCCACTGATTTTACAAAAGTCTCTGATGATACCCGGATTAATGTAAAATTAAAAGCTGGCGAAGAAACCGAAATTAACGGTGCTGGTCCACAACTAACAAATGAAGAAACACAATCTTTAAAAGAAACACTCAGCAAAGTCCAAGCCGGTGATATTGTCGTTCTATCTGGAAGCACACCCAAAAGCTTACGAGCTGGTTTTTATGAGGAACTTATCCAAATCATCAAAGATAAAGACGCGGAATTCGTGATTGATACAACGGGAGCTGACTTACTTTCTTCTCTTCCATCTCGACCTGTCTTGGTGAAACCAAACAACCATGAACTAGCTGACTTGTACCACACTAGTTTTGAATCAACGGAAGACATCTATCCATACGCACAAAAACTTTTAGATGAAGGTGCACAAAACGTTATTATTTCAATGGCTGGCGATGGTGCTTTACTATTTTGTAAAGAAGGTATTTATCAATCAAATGTATTAAAACGTACCCTTAAAAATTCCGTTGGTGCGGGTGATTCAATGATTGCTGGTTTTATCGGCCATTATGCAAAAACAAAAAATTCAGTTGAAGCATTCAAGTGGGGCGTTGCCTGTGGTAGTGCTACTGCTTTTTCAGATGATTTAGCAACAGCTGCATTTATTGAAGAATTATTACCAGAAGTTACAATTCAAAAAGTTGACTTATAGGAGGAAAGACGATGAAGATCAATGATTTATTAGTAAAAGATGCAATGATCATGGATTTGCAAGCAACAGAAAAACGTCCAGCAATTGACGAAATGGTTCAAAAATTATACGACACAGGTCGAATCAGCGACATCGCTGTTTTTAAAGAAGGTATTTTAAATCGTGAAGCGCAAACTTCGACTGGTTTAGGTGACGGTATCGCAATGCCTCATGCAAAAAATGCAGCGGTTAAAGAAGCGACTGTCCTTTTTGCAAAGAGCAAACATGGTGTGGATTACGAGGCACTTGATGGCCAACCAACATACCTATTCTTTATGATTGCCGCTCCAGAAGGCGCAAACGATACTCACCTTCAAGCACTTGCTGCCCTTTCTCGCCAATTAATTGATCCAGATTTCGTTGAGAAATTAAAACAAGCAGATTCTCCTGAGCAAGTACAATCTTTGTTTGCTGAAGCTGAAAATGCCCGTGAAGAAGAAGAAAAAGCAGAAGCTCTAGCGGAAGCTAAGGCAGCATCTGGGACTGTCAAAGTTAATGAACGCCCTTACGTAGTCGCTGTTACTGCCTGCCCTACCGGAATTGCTCACACCTACATGGCTGAAGATGCACTGAAAAAGAAAGCCAAAGAATTAGGGATTGATATCAAAGTTGAAACAAATGGTTCTGAAGGCATCAAACACCGCTTAACAGCTGAAGATATCGAACGTGCGACAGCTGTCATTGTCGCTGCTGACAAAAAAGTTGAAATGAATCGTTTTGATGGTAAAAAATTATTGAACCGCCCAGTAAGTGACGGTATCCGCAAAACTGAAGAACTACTAAACTTAGCAGTCGAAGGAAAAGCTCCTGTATTCCACGCAGAAGGTTCTGCTGATTCTAGCGATGAAGAAGCTGCTGCTGGTTCAGTCGGACAACAAATCTACAAAAACTTAATGAATGGTGTATCACATATGTTACCATTCGTTATCGCTGGTGGGATCATGATTGCCTTATCATTCATGATTGACCAATTTATCGGTGTTCCACATGATCAATTAAGCAAACTAGGTAGTTACAATACTGTCGCAGGTTACTTTAACCAAATTGGTGCCGCTGCATTTGGCTTTATGCTTCCTGTTTTAGCAGGATTTATTGCTTCAAGTATCGCTGACCGCCCTGGATTAATTGTCGGTTTTGCTGCAGGTGCCTTAGCCAATACTGGTGGTGCTGGATTCCTTGGTGCCTTGATTGGTGGTTTCCTTGGTGGGTATGTTGTAGTCTTCTTGAAAAAAATTCTTAAAGGCTTACCAAAATCATTAGAAGGAATCAAAACCATTCTCTTCTATCCTTTCTTTGGTTTATTAATTACTGGTTTCTTGATGTTAGTAGTCAATGTTCCGATGAAAGTCATTAACGATGGTTTAAATGGTTTCTTAAGTGGTATGAGCGGAACAAACGCTGCGCTACTTGGTGTAATACTTGGTGGAATGATGGCGGTCGACTTAGGTGGACCAGTCAACAAAGCGGCTTATGTTTTCGGTACAGGTACACTTGCTAGCACAGTAGCTTCAGGTGGTTCAGTAGTGATGGCTTCTGTTATGGCAGGGGGGATGGTTCCTCCATTAGCAATCTTTGTTGCAACACGTTTGTTCAAAAAGAAATTCGATAAGAGCCAAGTTGATGCTGGTTTAACCAATATCGTCATGGGATTATCATTCGTATCTGAAGGTGCAATTCCATTTGCTGCCGCTGATCCACTACGCGCTATCCCAAGTTTCATCGTAGGTTCAGCCTTAACTGGTGGACTTGTAGGGGCATTTGAAATCAAATTGCTTGCACCACACGGCGGAATTTTTGTTATTCCTTTAGTTAGCCAACCAATCTTGTACTTAGTATTTATCTTAATTGGTGCTATTGTTTCAGGTGTCATTTACGGATTATTAAAAAAAGATGTAACAAAATAATAAGTTAAAAGAGGACGATTCTGTTCTACACCCCAAATCTTAGACTTAAAAATCTAAGATTTGGGGTGTTTTTTTATGGCAAA
>ENA-OWZU01000322-OWZU01000322.1-human-gut-metagenome-genome-assembly--contig:-NODE-322-length-16030-cov-33.302473_pt1 | contig 16030 bp, 12 predicted proteins | sample MGYA00249263_ERZ652121 | MGnify/ENA primary metagenome ERZ652121 (study PRJEB26925, sample SAMN05827113) | human gut metagenome | biome: ENVO:2100002; feature: ENVO:00000062; material: ENVO:00002003... | reverse complement strand
TCTTGGCTGTGCACTGCCTTTTTCTATTCCACTGTTTTTAACAGTAGTTTAGAACATAGCTACAGCACAAACACACCACAATCTCGGTCGTATTTAACATTGAAATTTTGAATCAAGGCTGAATACACAGCATCTCCTCCAGCACCTCTAAAGTTTTGCTCGAGTTCCTGTCGAGTGACACCGCCTTCATGACTCTTGATATAATCAAAACATAATTCCGGTAAAGTTCTCAGCACTTCTGTATCTTTCTTATATAAGAAATATTTTTTGTATTTAAAATCATCTGGGTAGAAACTCATCAAAACCCCATACAACATACTTGCAGATTTGATACCTGCTTGAATCATGTCATCTTTGTTATGCTCGAAAATGTAGAAGCATCCGATTGGAGCTGAATTATTCGTATTCAGCATGTCGATGATTTTTGCAATCATTGTGTTGACGTATGTTGTGTCATATAAAACGTGATCGGCGTGTGTATATGTTGAAAGGTCTGTCAAAATGAACGTTTCTTTATCCAATACTAATCTTGCGTGAAGAGAATGACCTTGAGTAGGATTTAATCCAAAATCTTCTTTAGCATGCTGATTGAATTCTTCTACTTGTGATTCGTCAGTAACTTTGAATCCGTTTGGAAAATACTTGTAAATAAGAAAAGCAGTCAGGTCTGCTATATCAGGATGTTCTTCTTTGAAATTCAAGATGATAGAATCACATCTTCTATGAAGCTGACGCTGAGAAACAAGATAATCTACCATCAATTCTCCTGCTTTCATATCGCCATCCATTAAAGTAGATGCGAAAAATACAACTTCATCCACGTTCTTGTAATATTCTTTTCCAAAGAAATCTAGAATGTTCTTGCGTGCAGCTCGTAAAAAACGCTGAGTCATAACAAGTCCTTCATATTTTACGGTATTCATGTTTTCTACATTCATACATTTATCCGCAAAAACAGCAGATAATTCTTCGCTTTGGAATAACACCCAGTATTTTTTGTTTCGCTCCGCAACTTTCTTTAAGTATTCGTTGATGAAAGGTAAATATTCATCATAAAATACGTTACAACGTTGACGAATAGATTCCAAAGAAACTCCTTTTTCATCACCGAGCTCTTGGAACGTTTTTCCTTTCATTCTTTCTTCAATCAATGGATAGGCGTCGTTTTTACGGACAGCTTTTAATAATTCATCTTCAAAATTCTGTAATTCACAGGATACGATTGGATAGATTTTAGAAAGTCTTTTAACAACAGGAGCAGGATATAAACGTGAAATATCGTTCATATCTCTTTGGTCAAATTCCTCAAGTTTGTAGTTTTTGATTTTTAAAGCATAGAATACAGGATTAATATCAAGAATAAATGACTCTTCACCTTCAGCTTTTAATTGATAGTCGTTTGCTAATTTGATTTTCTCTTTTCTTTTCATACTTCGCGCACCTTTGCATACAGGAGACATTTCTTCAATCAATGCGAAAATCTTCTCTCTGTCATATAGACCGTCTTTAGAAAGTTCCATGCAATAAACGACTAAACGGTACTTGTCAGTGTCTTCTCCAAGTCCGTAATAGTTAATAAGCTCAGAATATACATCTTTCATTGGAAATTTTTCTTGATCGTGCTCTTTGAAACATTCGGTAGCTTCTTTATATTCCTGATATGCTGATGTGCTTTCGATGTTGTATTTTGCAAGCTCTGCAATAATATGTGTGATTGCTTTTTCTACACTGTATCTTGAGATATAGTCTTCATCAATATCTCTGTAACATAGAAAAATCAAATCCTTTATCGTATAGATACGCTTTGATAGACAGTATTCCATGAACTTTTTATGGGATAATTTTTTTAAGTCTAACATACAGATAATAGGAACTTGTTCCTTCCCTCTATATGGAATTATTTCTTGAAAATTCTGCGTTGTTGATATTCGCCGTGAAGCCATGAATAATAGCACCTCTTTCATTTTATGATTCTAATATACATTACTTAGCTCTATATTTCAGTGCATTTTGTTAGTGATTTTAGCTGGCACAAAACAAAAAAGCCCAAATTTACCCTGCATATCATACAGAGTATTTCTGGGCTTTTATAATGAACCATCTTTCGGCAAGGCTTGATCAGAAATAGGTTTTTTAAAAGGAAGCCGAAAATTCCGTTCAAGACATCATTACAAACCATCTGCCAGCTAATATAAAATAGTTTGGCTTTATAAAAGTATGCTGGTCGCTTCCGTTTGTACGGTGTTAAATATTGATAAATTATGACAGCAAACCATCCGCAAACAAGAGTATTAACCGTACTTTTTTGATAAAAGGACGTTTGACATTACGTTTGCTGTCGATAATCTAATTATAAATCTAAAAAGAAGTTTTCGTCAATAAGACTTAAATCAGCCCCTTTAGCCATTCCAACAACACAATCTGCGTCTTCTTTGGAATCGACTAAAGTAACGCCTTGAACTTCAAATAATACATCCAAATATTCCTTCAAAGAATATGGAGTTTGAGATGGTATTCTCTCGTCGTAATAGCTTTCATCGCCTACACCTAGATAACGAACAAATCGCTCTTTCACGTTGATGATACCATACTTAATAGTAGATGCTTTTGAAGTCATTTTATGAGAAATGAAACATGCTTTAGGGTCGTACAGTTTAACTTCTTGATTTAAATCTTCAATTGCCATCAGCCCTGTAAAGCATTCTTCAATATCGCAGAAAGAAGAACGACCTGCATAGATGTTGATATTTGCTGATACGACGTCAACTGTAGTCTGATTCATATCAATGTCAATGTACTCGGCGGCATCTGAATGTGTAATATCTCCTGATGTGACTACACCATTGTTCTTAAAATGACCGTTCCATCCGACGTGCTGTACAGGACTGTTTTCACACTGAATCATAGCGTGCAAATCCACATCGACACGTCTAGAATCGTTCCAGTACACAAAAAATCGCATTTTGTTTACAGACTCAGGGATTCTAAATGCTAAACCTCCACGGTTATATCCTCCTTCATCTGATTTCATAATCATAGAGTGGTCAATGTCATAATCCTGAGCATCAAAGAATACTTTTTTGCCTTTTAAAGGAGTTTCGATAGACGAAAGCTTTACTGAAAGAGTTTGACGTAGAATCTTTTTCAAGACATCCCATTCATATACTTTTTCTGTATCCCATTTATTTACTTTTTCTTTAAAATCTAAGTCGACGTTTAATAAATCAATAATTGTCTGAGTACTTAATTTTGAAGCTACTTCGGGTGAAGTTAAAACTTCTTTTACGGATTTTGCGTATCCTAAGGAAATCATACGAACAGCCATACGAATCAACATGCCGGGACGCTGCTTCAACATGGCAAACAATTGTGCTTCATTCCCTTCTTTGATTCGCTTTTCAACACCAGACATCCATGAACGAAGCTTTTTGTCTTTTAAATCGTTGACGGAAACAACGTGAACAAGATTTCTTGCATAAGTTGTATAATCGATGTAATCGATGACACGAATAATCATTTCACGTCTTTGATTTGAATAGATTAGATTCTCTTCAAATGAAGTATTATCAAAGGAATCCCATAATTTGGCAATGATACGTTTCTCAGATGTTTTTAAGTGCCATCCTTTTTGACTCAGATATTCACGTGTACATTTAAAAGCGTCCATAGGGTTTTTACATGCAAGTTTTAAGATTGGCAGAGATTTCTCACCAACTCCTAAATCGAATAATGCTTGAACATTTTCTTTAAACGGAATAATTAAATCTTCCATTTGCACACTAGAAAGATGCAGAACAGCTTCTTTAATAAGCTCTTCCTGACTGTTTGTTAAACGCATTTTTCTTGATAAAATGATTTTAGCAGGCGTGTGATAAGCTTCTTCAGCCGAAATGATTTCGATTTGCTTTAAATCTGTAGTGAATGTATCAGATTTTGTGCGTTCTTTAGCATTTGACTCCGGCAACCATCCTTTTGAAACAGGCATGCCTGAAAAAAGCTCAACTCCGTATGTGCTCATATAATGAAGAATCTGATGGAATCTGAATGTAGCTTCATCCATAGCCATAACTTCATCGGGAAAACCGGGATACATTGGCAATGCTTTAACTTCTCCGATATACCCTTTTATTGTTTCGTATAAATTTCCTAAATCAGATTTACACAAGATAGGAAAACTATCTGGAGTAATGCAATAACCCATAGCTTTCAAGTTTTCGTTTAATGTGATAGCTTTCGTAATAGCTTCATCACTAATATCATTAACAGGGTCTACTGAGACCATGCGTAATTCTCTAAATAACAGTTCCTTATAATCTAACATAGCTATACCCTCCTCAAAGTTAATTTATGATTATATTATACATTACTTACTTTTACATTTCATCTGTTTTACTTAGTGCTTTTTGTTTTCGAATTCGAAAGACAGATTCCCGAATGAATCCAAAACAAGTCTGGCATCGAAAGTCGAGCCCTTTTTACTCTTGAATCCTTTGAGCAATCGAGTTTTACCTGATTCGAGAAGATCGTTTACATCTGTTACTGTTAAAGTCTTGCCAGAAATTGTTTTCCAGATTTTGAAATCACATCCTTCTCTCCATCCCGAACAGCCGAATGCTCTGTCTGTTTCTTGCAATGGTTTGCCACATTTTGGACATACTAGAGAATGACTGTTTGCTCCTTTTGTTACAGCAGGCTTTGTAGAGGATTCGAATTCAAACCCAATTGTAAAATCCGGTTTAAGAATCAGTCTAGCATCAAAAGTTGAACCTTTTTTGCTTTTGAACCCCTTGATAACACCTGTCTTTTTCTTTTCAATCAGCGATTTTATTTGAGCGTCTGTTAGACTCTTTTCGCAAATCGTTTTCCAGATTATAAAATCACATTCTTTTGTTTTATATCCGGTACAGCTGAAGCCCTTTGCATGTTCAAATAAAGGACGACCACATTTTGGACAGATGAGAGTTGAAGATTCTTCAACTTTTGTGCCACCTTGTGCAATATGAACATTACGTGAATCGCTTTTGATTTTTCCAATAATATCGGCAACGTTAGCATCGATTTTTTGACGATATTCATCGGGGGTCATTTCTCCGTCTTCAACAGCCTGAATCATTCGTTCAAATTGAGCAGTCAAAGCAGGTGACGAGAGTGTTGTATCAGGCATAATGTCAAATAAATCCATGCATTTCTGAGTCGGATATAGTGTCTTTTTATTTAACTGGAAATATCCTCTTCTTTTGATATTCTCAAGAATAGCTGGACGAGTACGGCCAGTTCCAAGTCCCTCAACCTCTTTACTGTTTAACAGTTTTGCATCTTCAACATCATCTACAAATCTCCCTGCATTTTTCATAGCTGAAAGCAAGGATTCTTCAGTGTATCTAGAAGGCGGTGTTGTTTCCTTTTCTTCTTTGATGAAGTTTTGAATCATATATGATTTTCCGTCTGTAACAGGTGGAAGATATCTATCGTTGGGTTTTCCAAGGATTTTCATCCATCCTTCATTTATTACGGTTTTTCCAAATGTTGTAAACTCATTCCCTGTTTTAACCCCTACAATCGTACTGACTTCAAATTCAGCACGAGGATAGAAAACAGCTAAATAACGTTCTACAATAGCATCATAAACCAATCTTTCGCTTCTTCTCAATACAGAAAGATCTCTTACTTTGGACGTACCATAAACAGGCGTGATAGCTTCGTGGGCTAGCCCTTCTGTCGTTACCACATGAGAAGCTGGCTCCCATCCGTTTTCCATGATTTCATCACAGATGTCTTGATGCACGGGAAGATTCCTTAATAATTCATAAGCTTTTCCTGCACTTCCTACAGAGATTTTTCTTGCATTTGTTCCAGGATATGTTGTCAAGGCATATTCCTGATATAATCGCTGAATAATATCAGCCGTTTCTTTTGCTGAAAGACCGTAACGGCGGTTCATATCCTGTGCAATTGTCGTTGCGTCATACAGTTCAGGACAGCGTTTTGTTTCACGTCTGACTGTTTTGTTTAATACGATAGATTTATCTCGCATAACAGAGCGTTGGATTTTTTCAGCTTCTTCTTTTGTTAGTTTCTTGTCTGTAACTAGAGACAGCTGAATCGTTTGTGATGGGTCATCTGTTGTTGTTTCAATGCTTACAGCTGTATATGGTTCTGGCTTAAAATTTTGAATCTCTTTCTCTCGCTCATATACGATATGCATTGTTGGTCCCATAACACGACCAATAGATACGACATTTCCTTTTCCTTCTGCGTATTTTGTCGTAAGACCAACAGAACAGTTCATCCCAATAATATAGTCGGCTTCTTCACGGCATTTTGCTGCGTCTGCTAATCCGTCTTTTTCAGAATCTGGGAAAGCATTGTCAAATGCATTTTGAAGTCCTTCTGGAGTCCATTCGTGAATCCATACACGAAGAATTTGATTGGCTTTGTATGGTTTTAACATTTTGTTGATTTTACGCCAAATGTTTTCTCCTTCTCGGTCAGGGTCGGTACAAACGTATACATGGTCGTAGTTGTACATGCTGAAACATTTCTGAATCGTATTGAATAAAGGCTTTTTGTCGTCTGATACTTTTAATGGAAGGTCCTCTGGAAGATTGTAAGGAAGAACATCCAAATTCCATGTAAAAGAGGAATCAATTTCTTTGGGACTGAAAATTTCCACACAGTGTCCTACTGTATTACAAATAACAAAGTTCTGGTCTTCGTAATATCCTAAAGGCATGTTCCCTCCTTTGCTTAAATTTTTATATTTAGCATAAGGAGCAATAACGTCCTTGACCTGCTTTGATACGTTTGGCTTTTCAGTGATGATTAAATCCATAAATGGACCCTCCTCTTTTAGTGGTAAATTTCACGTTTACCGCATTATATCCTTTAAGTACTTTATACGTTACTTATCGTTGTTAATTATGCCATATTTAGCGGAGAATTTCAAATGCTGAAAGTGGTAGTTTCCAGAAATGTGTTAGTTTTCTGTCTTTTTGTGCTTTTAGAATGAGAAGTAAAAACACAACTTCCGCTTTTGCTAGTTGAAATACATGACAACAAAAACCACCTCCCAGATTCCTGAAAGGTGGTTTGTGACTAAAATGAGGCATATACTCTAAAAAAAAGCTCCTATCGGTGGGAGCTAACACCATAATAGCGACCTGCTCGTCATTTATATCCCGCTTATTCAAAACGAGCTGAGCAAGCGGCGAATAAGTAGAAGTAGCTAACCTCTCTTATCTTTATATATAATACCAACTAGCACAAAAAAATCAACCCATTTTTATTAATGACAAAAAAGACCTGCCACTTTCATGGGCAGGCTTGTTTGCTATATGATTGTCACTACCTGTCTAGCAAACAAGTAGAAGAACATCTCAGCCAAGAGATGCTCAGAAACACACGTGCCTTTCACACTTTCTTCCTTGGCGTTTCGCAAGTCCCAGAGCCTCGTAAGGTCTGGTGTCCTAAGTGGTCGGTCGGACATGGTTTTACCATGTACTGCCTTTTTCTATTCCACTGCTTTAACGGTACGAATCGTACTTACAATGGTTTAGAACTCTGCGCTGAAGATGCATGTCTTGAATCTGCAGATGTTCGAGGGTGCTGAGAACGAGGCGGTGTATTTTGTCTATAACTTCTCATTGATTGAGACTGATTATACACTGTCTGACGTCGTTGCGAACGATTCAAATTTTCTTGTCCGTACTGAGTCCTGTTTGAAACTTGTTTCTGTTCCGATTCTGAGTATCTTGAATTTTGAGTTCTTTGAACTGCCTGACGTCGCTGTGAACGGTTCAGATACTCCCGCCCATACTGAGGTCTGCTTGAAACTTGATTTTGTTCCGGTTCTGAATATCTTGGATTTTGACTTCTTTGAGCTAATTGCCCTCTACGGCGATTTTCCCTAGTTTCAGGTCTTTCACATCTAACAGGTTCTTCTGAAAACTCTTCTGGTGCTTCAGCTCTTTCTTTGAGTTCATCGTCTTTGTTAATATATTCTGCTGAGCCCAATCCCAGAATCAAACAGAAAATAATCGGAAAAATTGTAAGACCAAAACCTGTACCTTTCCCTTTTCCAAAGTTTTTTGCAACCTTGAAATTATTGATGATTGTACAGATTGCGACGATAACTCCGATTGCAAATTCAACCGACAAGAAGATGTATACCATCTTGTCACCTGCCTGAATACTTTCTAAAAGAGGCATTTCAAGAAGAACCATCATAATATACCAGACACACACTTGGATCATACCAAGCATGGTCAGAATAAGTCCTGTAAATCCGTTTCCTGTACCGATTGAGAAAAAAGTCCATTCACTGTAAAGTGGAATCAATGTTGCAAAGCCTCTTTTGCCTGCTTTTGTAAACATCTTCCACCGTCCAATAATTCGAATCAAACTCACAATAAGAATGATTCCTACGCAAATCAGTAATGTTGTTGTGTTTGTTAGCATTGCGTTTTCCTGCCTTTCTTGATTACAACAAGCCATTGTAGACTTGAAATACTTGAGATATTTTAGAATTTTTTGTGTTTTTTTTGAAAAAAGAGAGCCCCAAAGGACTCTGATTTTTAGTATCGACGATTATTTCCTCTCTGGTTATATCGTGGTTCTGGCTGTTGCGGAGCCTGCTGCTGTTGTGGACGATTTGCACGGCTTCCATAACGCTGTGGTTGTTGTGGAGGCTGTTCATCCATTGGAGGCGTACTTCCCATTGGTTCGTCATAATGCATCTGTTGCTCGTTTTGCTCCATGTTGTTGTCACTTTGCTCGACAATATACTGACATGTAGAACCATCAATCCATTCAGCAAGTTCATTTACAAAATCTTCGATAATTTCCAATTTAATCTGGTCTAAAACCCTCGGATTCTCTCCGATATCGCTCTTAATCATTTCCAGAAGATTGTACGCATCATCTACAGCGGCATCTGTTCCGTCAATATAGGCGTTTTGTGTTTCTGTTAAATCGTCACGAGAATATTCACCAGATTGTACTAAATATTTAAAATCCATAAAAACCTCCTTATCCCCTTTGCATACTACTGCAAAGTGCTTTTTATATTCTAAAAACCATGCGGTTATTTAGACGTTGAGTTTAGAAAACGAGTTTGTTTCCTTTTTTTGAATATGTGCCTACGATAGTAACTTCATCGCTTGAAAGAGGAATGTTCTTCCCTTTTAAACGGATATAATCCGTTCCCGTTTCTGTGTCATAGATAACATATCCTTTTATACCGAATTCTTCAGGCTTTGCAATTTTACCTTTTACGGCGATTCGTCTGCCGTCGTATTCTGTTGGAACACGAACTACTTCTTCTACTGTCAGTTCTGGAATTTCATCGTCTTCATTGCCTGAAGCTACAAGAGCAATATCTCCCGATTTTTCTGCTTTTTCAGATGTTTTATCGGTTTTATCTGCTTTTGTATCGTTACTGGCAAGTTTTATGCCCGAACATCCCATCAAAAGACACGCAAGCACTCCAATACTGACGGCTTTAATAATATATCTGTTACTCATTGACTTTTATTTTCCCTTCATACTCTTCCAAAAATCCGTTCAAAATCAATCGTCTATCCGAATCCAACCCGTAATTCAAATCACATGTCGACAACGTGACCATGTTATTTCCATGAATTGTTTCAGAGTCAAAACCGTCCCAGCTAAGCTCCTCAAGAGTTCGACTGTAGGTTGCTTTTGATTCCATACTTTTTAATTCTGCGTTGGAAGGATTTGGTAAATAATAGATTGAATCACTGTTTGTTTTAGCGAATGTATAAATATTGCATTTATAGTTTTTTTCGGGGGTCAACAGATAATAATAAGGATGATTCTTGAAAAAATCCGCCAAACCAAACTTCTTAATATCTGTAAACATTCCTCCACCGATAACGGAGTGTCCATATATGATAGAGTTCTGAGCTTTGAATTCTGGGTCTGTAAAAGCATCCAGAAAAATTGCTCCCATTTCATCATATCCAAGCATAGCATTAACATTCAGATAGTAAGAGTTATTTCCTTTTTTCTGAACAACAGGATAATTGATGTTCGTATCAGGAATATATATCCAGCCGATGATGTCAGGGCTAATCTTTTTTAAAGCTTCCCAGTCAGGCTCAAGATATTTATCTTCCTTATCAATAACTTTAGATTCCAACGTCTTTTTTGCTTTGTGCGACACTTCTTTTTTTGAATAGATGGAATACAGATTCAATGCCGAATAAGACAGAATGAACAAAAGAATACCTATGAAAAGCCAGTAAAAGAACTTTTTTATATACCAAATAAAACCTTTTTTCTGCATCTTTTAGCTTCCTTTCTGCCGCTAGAAAAGACAAGGGCTTTGAGACTTGTTTCATCTCAAAGCCCTATGATAACAATAGCAAATTTTCAGGATAAAATCCTATCGTGTACTTAGTACTTTCACTACTGCTTTACACCGTTATCATCGAAAGTGTATTCTGTACCTTCGATTGTCTGTTTGCCAGTAGCAAGAAGACCTCCAGATTGAACATAATAAGATTTTCCATCCAGCTCAATCCAGCCTGATTCGACTTGTCTACCGTTTGTTTTGTTGAAGTATACGATACCGTCTTTACTGTAGCCTTCTTTTGGCTTTTCACCTGAAGCAAGATAGACTTGTTTATCATTCTTAGAATATCGAGTCATGAATCCGTATGTAGCTTCACCAGTTGTTTCGTTGAAATAGTAATGATATACGTTACCTTTCTTTGATTTTACTTCCTGATATCCATACAGTTTATGACCGTCTTTTGAATCATATCCATATCTGTGAGTTGTTGTAGCTCCTGAAGAATCTTTGATAGTCAGGAATACAACACCTTTCTGGATAACACCACGCATGTCGGCAAGATACCATTCACCGTTCGCTTTGATTTCTCCTGTAGACAATGCCGAACCGTTTTCAGGGTCTAGATAATAAGTATTTCCACTTGGCAAATCAACAAATCCGTTCTGCTTGATTCCGTCTTTGAAGTAATAAGTGTTTCCTTCCATTTGAACGAATCCTTGATAAGGAACGCCTTCTTCATCTTTATATACGTTTTCATCTGTAGCTTTTTCACTGCCTGAAACACCTGGTGCTTCTGATGTAGAACCTCCTGGTTCTTTAGCGTCATCTGGTCCAAGTTTAGAACCGTCAGTGCTGTTTTCTTCGCTTGTTGAAACCTGTTTTTGAAGGATTCCATCGTTTCCAAATGTATATTTTACGCCATCAAGTACGACGGTTCCTGTACGCATACGACAATCGTTTACATCTCCTTCAGGTCCAAACCAGTAACGGTGTCCATATCCATCAGTATACCATCCTGTATGCATTTCACCTGTAGAACTATCGCATAAATAGTAATCTACAACATCTTTCTTGCTTTCCTGATGTGAAATCTTCTGCCATCCAGTCTGTTTTACACCGTCGGCAAAGAAATATGGTTTTCCCTGATATACATAAGGTCCGTTGATGATTTCACCTCTGTCATCCTTATATTTTTCAGTGTCTTCAGAAGTTGTAATCTGAGTTGTAGGAGCCTGTGGCTTTACTTCTGGCTGGGCAGGTTCTGGTACAGGCGTTGGTTTTACAGGCGTATCTGTATCTGTTTTGTCGCCTGGCTTAACAACAGGGATTTCAACCTGATCCTCATCGTCCTCAGCCTTCTTTTTGTCTTCTTCAACTTTTTGAATATCTTCAGCGTTGTTCAAAATCTTATCTGTTGTCCTTGTCATCAATAGAGCGTTTGATGCTGTGTCAACTGAAAGAACGTCTACAACACATTCTTTTTCGGTTTTGTTTCCTGAAGCATCTTTGGCTGTTACGATAACATAGTATTCCCCGGGTTTTGTAACATCGAAACGGCGTGTTCCTTCGTTTTTGTTTGGAGCAATACTGATTGTCGTCTTCGCATAATCCTGTACAGTAAAGTACTTACTGAAGTCGACGTCCGACTCTTTTTCAACCTGCTTGATATAGATTTTATCAGACCAGTTTACAAACTGTGGTGCAACTGTGTCGACGACTTCAAAATCAACTGTTTTTGTATCGTTGTTCAATGTCAGTTTTACATTGTATTTTCCAACCCCTAAATACTGGCTGCCTTTATCTGTTACAGTTTTGGTTGCCGTGTTGTATGTGTATTTAGAAGGATTGCTCATCAAATCTGAATCTACCGATGTTTTTGCGATGTCTTCACTTGACATAGCTCTTGAATTCGTGAATGTAGAAGCACTTAATACTACTTTGCTTCCTAATTCAAATTCTCTGTCGTTTCGAATTGCCAAAGAAGATGAAATATCGGCTGAATCGTTCGTGTTGTCACTACTTGTCATGTTCTTGATTCCAATAATTCCACCGCCAACAAGCAATGCAACTAAAGCAATCCCACATGCTACGATAACGCCTTTATGACTGCCGTACTCTTCTTCGTTTGAATCCTGTGGTTCAAAATCGTTTCTCATAGTTTTTTTGTCCTCCTTTTCTACTGTCTAATAACAATTAGCCATACCAGTGAAAATTCACATTTCGAAAAATAAGTTTGTTTTTAGTTGATATATTGTGTTTTATAATGTACAATATAGATGTAGGAAGTGCTAAGTATTGTGCACTATACAGTATTAGTTAGTAGTAGAGAAAAGTAAGGAGGATTTTACTATGACAACAAAATATGAGTACAATTTATTAAACCAATTGATTCCGGAAGGATTCTTTGAAGAAATGGATGCATTTGAGGACCCTGATGATACCTTCAATACTCTAGAAGACAACCATTCAATCAAGGAATTCATCGCTAAATCAAAAGAATTAACAGGTAAAACCTTAAGCTCAAGCCAATTTGGACGTATGATTGGTATTAATGTAGGAAATACGATTCGAGCTAAATTGAATGGTTATTCTAGATTCTCTCAGAATGAACTTGAAAGAATCCATGAATTAACAAATATCAGCATGGAAACGTTATTACGTGAAAACGCTAAAAACAAACATAACAAAGCTGAAGCGGTTCGTTTGGGTCGTTATGTAAGTGACAGCTTAAAAGTGTATTTTGAGAATAAATCCGGAGCGTGCGTAGAACGTATTTGCTTATATCCTGAAAATTCGGATGAAGAATACGAATACAAAGTGGACAGCAAAGACAGCACAAAAGATATGATTATCTATTACCCTGTTCAATTAGGACGCCATTTTGATGCTATTGTGTATTTTACAAACGGAACAGAAACATATATTGATGATGTTGAACCTGCTGACAAATCTAGAATCACACTTATGAAAAACAATGAAGCTAACACAAGTGAACCAAAAAACGGTTTATATACTTTGCTTGTAAAGATTCCAAAGGGAGAATATTTCCCTGCTATGAATCTTAATAAAAAACAGGCTCGTCATTTCATTGAAAAGTACGGCAATATTCACGAGTCATTACAGATTTTCTTCAATAAATACGGAGGAAGCGTTTGTGACGGCAAATATTATATTGTCGAAGATTTTTAGCGGTAATGCTAAGTGTTGTATAATATATTTTCAACAAAGGAGGTCCGACTGTGACAGTAATTAATGCAGATTCAAAAAAACCTCAAGACGATACTCTTGATGTGTATACAGGACAGATGCTTACTAAGAAGAACTACATCTATGCAGAGTACCAGCGTAACGTATTACAAAAAGAAGCTCAGGAGCGTAAAGAAAAGCTTGCTCTGTTCTCATTCTTTTTCGTGATTATTGTAGGGACTTCTTTGGCGAACCTGTTATTTCCGGTTTAGCTTGCAAAACAAACAACTAATAAGTGGAGTTGAGACGTTGGGCTAAATACTGTATAATGTATACAGTAAGAAAAGGAGATAAATAATATGCAAACAATTTTTAAATCAGATTTTGAATTCATGCAAACGTTCATGACAGATTTGAGTCAAGAACTTAAAGATTGTATGGTATCTTGTTCTGCTGTGTATGGTGATAAATCAGCGCTTACAAGAGTGAATGTGGATATTGCGGATAAGAATGGAAAAGTATTTTTAAGTATTGACTTGTTCAAAACATGTCAAATGGTTCAGGAAGGCGCAATTTCGTACTCAAAAGTTCTTGCGTCAGCAATCACATCAGCTGAAAGCACCATGAGTAAACGTGATAAATCTTTTGATGAACACTCTCAAGAAAAGCCGACAAAAGAATTTGCGGATAACGAAGAAGATGACTTTTATGGAATCACAGAAACCGTTGTTGGAAAAGAAGAACTTCCTGAATTTCATCCTGAAGATGTGGTCGTTTTAGCTATGAATCGAAAAAAAGTTCCAAAAAAATTCGAAGAAGATTGTGCCTTGGTTTCAATGGCTGACGTTATTTTTGTATTATGCAACAAAAACATTCTTGAGGACGAAGATAAAGATAATGTGTGCGTATATTCCAAAGCTGAGCTAGAAGAATATGGGTACAAAGAAGGTTCTGAGCAACATGAACTTTTTGAAGAAGCATTAAAAAACACAAGTGAAATTTATCCAGCAAAAATTCTCTTGCTTGAAGATTTTGTTAAATTAGATGGCAATCTTGTCGACGAATTTGCCCACTGGTATATTGTTACAACTGAATCTGGCTATAATGGATGTCTTGCGTCTTTGTATCCTTCTACATTGACCACGTTCACTAGAAAATTCAAACAAGGATGCTATATTGTTCCAATCTACAAGACATGTGCTGCAGTTATTCCTGATGAATATTTCACCCCTGCTGTAATGCTTAGCTTTCAAGCTATGAATAAAAGGTATCCTGATTCGGTAGTATCTGAGACAATGTTTCATTATGATCCTAATGGCTTTGTTGAAACTTTGGATGACTTTTTAGAACGAACAACAAACCATATTTTCTGCTAAAAAACTAAGGAATCCATTAAGGATTCTTTTTTTTTGTGCCATTTTTTTATAAAAAGACGGGGATTTGTGACTTTTGCCCATGAGGGTATTTATGATACGAGGAGTTTACTTTTTTAGTGTGGCTTATTGTATATGAATTCATATAAGGCTGCGACCTCTTCTGTTGAAAGTCGCCCGGGAGGAAATAATATGAAATTTAATGATTGTTTTGACGTGATTGGACATCTTCTTGCAGATTTGAATTTGAATTTGGAAGATGATGTCGACATCTGTTTAACAACAGATGCAGATGAAGATGGTCATCACAACCCATCTTTAACAATTGTCGACATTGAGACGAGAGAGTCGTTGTTAACTGTTGACTTACGTGAGGCTGTAAAAAGTATCATGTCTGGCGAATTATCGTATCCGCAAGTAGTCTTTGCCGTCTTTAGCAAAGTGTGTGCTATTTGGGAAGGCGATGATAACGAAGCTGATGATGAAAAAGAACCATCAAAAGAAGCTTATTCTAACCCTTCTTCTATGTGCCCAGATGCAGAATATGGACTAACAGATTATGAAACCGAAAATATGATTTTATCGGTTTATAGAAAAGGAACACTTCCAGACGAGGTTCTAGAAAAAGTCGTTTATGTTTCGATTGATGACGATGTTGTAGGCGTTTTGAGCATCTTTGATAAAGACGAAAAGCTTCGTCATTTTTCAAAAGAATGTTTAGTGGGTCGATTGGGATTGAATCCTGATGAGTTAATAGCTCGTGCATTAAGAAACATGAGCTTAAAGTGGCCGTCAGAAGTTGCTTTAATCACAAACGATGTGTATGTGGTTAAAGCTCCGAAGTCTCCGTATGGAGCTACAAGCTTGCTTTATCCAAATATGTTGAATCGCTTATTTAAAAAGTTGGATACAGATGTGTTCTATGCTTATCCAACAGAGAATGAAGTGTTTGTTTCGAAAAACAAACGATTTATTAATTTGGTAAAAATGGCCAACGTGTATCCCAACCCGTTGAGTAATGAAATTTTCGTCGTTCATAAGTTATCAAACCATGCAGTTGATATCAAAAAGACAATCTAAAAAAAGAGACTCCGATTAAGGCAATGTCATTTAGTTAAGAATGGCTAGACTGTTTAGATTTACAAATCTAGACAGT
>ENA-OWZU01000320-OWZU01000320.1-human-gut-metagenome-genome-assembly--contig:-NODE-320-length-16134-cov-39.187014_pt1 | contig 16134 bp, 18 predicted proteins | sample MGYA00249263_ERZ652121 | MGnify/ENA primary metagenome ERZ652121 (study PRJEB26925, sample SAMN05827113) | human gut metagenome | biome: ENVO:2100002; feature: ENVO:00000062; material: ENVO:00002003... | reverse complement strand
GACACATTGAATCAACTCAAACTGCAATTATTTGATTACGTCAATTGGTGGAATTATCTTCGGTTACATGGTTCTTTGGGATATGAGACACCAATCGGCATTCGAAATCTGAGATTGGCGGAGCGAATCCTTGATAATGAGCATGGATGTGGTAGCGTTGCGTAGTGGCCGATACATTTAATCGTTGCTTCGCCACGGTTATTCCACGTCCATGGTGGCTCGTTGTCAAGGACAATCGGATTAGATAACAAGTACTTGTTTTTTACACTTTATAATTTTTGTCAAAAAAAGGGTTGCCATTCCAATAGGGAAATATGATGATATATCCTTCGGAAGAGAGTAGCTTCTACTTTTGGAATCATTTATTAAGTGAATTAATTATTTAGAGAGGTACTGGGAACTAGAATTTTAATAGAGTAAAAGAAATACCGAAGAGACATGGATTCTAACCAACCTCAAAATTTTTTGCCAAATTTTTGAGGTTGACTCGTCCGTAATTTTTTTGGAAGCTTTTTTATCTAATCGCTTGTCTCAGTTTGAATTCTTCTAGTAAAGTATAGAGTTTGATCAAATCTACGTTCGGGACGTAGTTGTTCTACATAACCTTCTTCGATTATTGTATCGAGAGCTGATTGATTAATAGCCAAGTTCGTTAGTCGAGAAGTGTTCACATAAGAACGCCATCTTGAACCATTTATAGAGAATTCTTTATCGGTTTGTACGCTATAAGCCATTTGACGATATATATCGGTTAGGCGGATTCTATTTGATTTACTTAGTTCCCATAAGCATCTGGCTAATCTTGCAGTGGATCTCATAAAGCGATTCATTGTTGTTGATTTTGATGCCATAGCAGAATCAATAAATAAACGTGAAAATGCGTAGTCACTCCAAATAACTATATCAAAAGCATTTTTACATAATATAGGAGACTGTCCTTCTGTCTTCCAAAGTGTTTGCATGAGTAGTGGGTGTTGGTGATTAAGATTTTGTTTTTCAAATTCATTTAAAGCGGAACAAATTCCAGGCATTTTATGGGTTACTTCGAAATCATTATCCCACATTTGAATACTAGAACACACATTCTCAAAAATCAGTCTAATATCATCTTTTTTTGTAGATACAGCATCAAACATGCCGAGGGCGCAATAAGAAGTTGTTGCAGCTCGTACAACTAATTCACATCCCCAATCTTGTTCATCTTTTTTTACGGTTGAATTATCGGGTAAAACAGTCAATTTCACCTCTAACGGAGACAAAAAATTTCCATTTAAATCTTTTATTACTAAATCAATACCATCAATCATATCAAATGCATATTTATTATAAGGGTCGTATCTAGATTCAAATGAAAAATAGAGCTCATCAAGTTTTTTACCATGAGAATTAAAAACATCTTCAATACTTATTTCATCAGCTACTACTTTTAGCTCACCTTCTGATTCTTCTAAACGTAAATAAATAGCTTTTTTATTTTGATCAAGCATATAGGAAGCTAAAGAAGCTGGAAAGCTAGAATTGAAACAATTTTTGCCCCAATGTTCATCAATACTGCGGTTTGAATTATAAAGACCAAATAACCCTGTATGTTCTGTCATGATAATAACTCCTTAAATGAGACGTCAACTTGTTGACGTCTTTTGGTATCAAGTGTACAATCAATTATATCAATTTTTTATTTGATTGAAAGGGGATATATTTACCCATGGAATTAAAAACAATAGATCTATTTGCTGGTTGTGGTGGGATGTCCACAGGATTTGAACTAGCGGGTTTTAATATTCTGGCAGCCTATGAAAACTGGGTAAAAGCAGTTAATATTTATCAAATGAATCTTAAGCACGAAGTTCATTCCATTGATTTATCTGATGTTTCAGAAGCTGTCAAGAGCATTAGGAAATATGATCCAAATATAATTATAGGTGGACCTCCATGCCAAGATTTTTCAAGCGCTGGAAAACGGGTTGAAAGTACTAGAGCTTCATTAACCGAGGATTTTGCTACGATTATTGAAACTATAAAACCAATCTCTTTTGTTATGGAGAATGTTGATCGTGCTAGAAAAAGTAATAGTTATTCTAAAGCTCGAGAAATTTTTAAGAGAGCTGGATATGGTTTGACTGAAATTGTGCTTGATTCAAATTTTTGTGGTGCACCACAAAAAAGAAAAAGATTTTTTTGTATTGGTATTTTAGATGAAAAAGATGGATTTTTGGAAGAAACATTAATTAAAGATCTTGATTCTAAAAGAATGACAATGCGAGATTTCTTTGGTGATAGCTTAGGTATTGATTATTATTATCGACATCCTCGGAACTATAACAGAAGAGGGATATTTTCTATTGATGAGCCTTCTCCAACGATTCGTGGAGTCAATAGACCTGTACCTAAGGGATATATTGGTCACCCAAATGATTCTGGTGAAGTTTCATCAACATTGCGGTCATTGACTACGAGAGAAAGAGCTTTAGTTCAAACATTTCCTGAAAATTTTGTTTGGGAAGGTACTAAAACTGATTTAGAGCAAATGATAGGTAATGCGGTTCCTGTTAACTTAGCAAAATATGTAGCAACTCATCTGGGAGAGTATTTGAATGATGGAAGAAAAAATATTGCAAGACCTAGAGGATTGGCTGATAAACAGCAAGCATTTTAAATCTAGATCTGCGAGAGATGTAAAATGTAGGCTTAAAAGACTTGATGGTATCTCTCCAATACCTCTGATAGGAGAAGAAAACTCATATTATTTGTATGATCTTGAGAAAAATAAAGAATTTCAAAATCTTACAACTACAGTTAAATCACAATTAAGGCGTTCAAAAAGAATTTTTGATGAATATTGTGAAAATAGAAAACTCTAATTTTTACTATTTTCAAATTGCTAGATATAAAGAAATAGTGGGATCTTTGTAGTATCAGTCTATTATTAATTAGTTAGCCAAGCAATAAAATGTTTAAAAAGTATTGAGGAGGTGGTCGTTTGAGAATTTCCGCTGTGGATTTATTTTGTGGAGTTGGAGGACTGACACGTGGGTTACTTGATTCAGGTATAGATGTTGTTTCTGGTATCGATATTGAGGAGAAGTGTAAATATCCATATGAAAGCAATAATGGTGCGCAGTTTATTCAGGCTGATATAAAAAAATTGAATTCAAGTGAGGTTTTGAGTTTATATCCTCAAAATTCAGATTTTAAAATGCTTGCTGGTTGTGCGCCATGCCAACCTTTCTCTAGTTATAGTTACAGATATAAAGGAACAGAATCCTCTGAAAATAAATTAGATTTATTATCCCATTATGGAAGATTAGTTAGAGAGGTAAAGCCAGAAATAGTTACCATGGAAAATGTTCCACAAATTGCTAAAGAACATGTTTTTGAAGAGTTTCTTAGATTACTCAAGAGTTTAAATTATCAGGTTAACTGGTACATTGTTAATGCGACCGATTACGGAGTTCCTCAAAGTAGAAAAAGATTGGTATTATTAGCTTCAACCGTAGGTGAAATTAAGTTAATCCCACCTACCAACAATCAGGACAACATACCAACTGTCAGAAAGTTTATTGAAGATCTTCCTGAAATTAAATCTGGAGATATTTGTTCTTCAGATTCTATGCACAGATCTGTAAAGCTTTCAGATATAAATTTGAGAAGAATTAGTCAATCTAAGCCTGGAGGAACATGGAGAGATTGGGATGAAAATCTGGTACTCAATTGTCATAAAAAAAGTAGTGGAAAGTCTTATACTTCTGTATACGGTAGAATGGAATGGGATAAGCCAGCTCCTACTATTACTACGAAGTTTTACGGATATGGTAATGGTCGCTTTGGCCATCCTACCCAAAACAGGGCTATCAGCTTGAGGGAAGGTGCATTGCTTCAAACTTTTCCGAAAGAATATAAGTTCTTTGATGAAGAAAATTCTATTAATATAAAGGACTTGGGAATTTTTATAGGCAATGCTGTCCCTGTAAGTTTAGCCAAAGCTATTGGAATATCAATTCAAAATAGTATTTCAAATATATGAAATCTAAAGGAGGTATTGATTTTGGAGATTGATGAGAAAAAAGAAGAAGAGGCATTAAAAGAAATAAATAAATTACAAAAGAGAATTGATTATGATACAAGAGATTTTCCCATTTCCTTCATAGTTGATCAGTTCTTAAATGAAGATTATTATATTCCGGATTATCAGAGAAAATTTGTTTGGCCTGAAGAGTATAAGTCAAGATTTATTGAGTCATTAATATTAGGATATCCGATTCCTCTACTTTTTTTAGCTGATACTTCAGAAGGTAGATTGGAAATTGTTGATGGAGTACAAAGAATTTCTACTCTCTCTGATTTTTTAGATGATACAATAATTTTAAAAAAGCTGACTAAATTGAAATCTCTGAATGGATTTAAGTTTAGTGATTTACCACTGTCTGAACAAAGACGGTTAAAATCAAAGTCATTACGAGTAATTGTGTTAAGGAAAGATACAGAATTAGAAACAAGAACAGATCTGTTTGATAGATTAAATACCTCAGCATATACTGCTAAAAACGCAGAGGTTCGGAGAGGTGCATATAAAACTAATGCCTTAATGCAATTAATAAACAAGTTAGCTCAGAGTAAAGAATTTTCTGATGTAGTATACTTGTCTGAAAATAAGTTGAAAAGACGTGAAGATACAGAATTAGTTTCAAGATTCTTTGCCTATTCCAATAATTATCAAAATTTCGTGCACAGTGTGACCACATTTATCAATGAATATATTGTTGAGACAGGAGAAAATTTTGATAGAAAAAAATCTAAGGAATTTGAAAAAGAATTTAAGAAGGTAATGAAATTTGCTAAAAAATATTATCCCAATGGTTTTATTAAAGTAATGGGTAATAACAGAAGAGATACTCCACGAGTGAGGTTTGAAGCACTTGCTGTAGGAGCAGCTTTGGCTTTGCGAGAGAACCCCAATCTAGTTCCATCTAAAGTTTTAATCGAAAACATTCTTGCGTCGGATGAGTTTAACAAACTAGTGACAAGTGATGGTAGCAATAGTAAGTCTAGAGTAAAAGCTCGTATTGAGTTTGTAAGAGATGCATTGTTGAGGGATAATCATGGTGCAAGATAGAAATTTATATTTTGAAAAAAAAGAAGAATTAAAATTCTTTATACACTGTTTATCTACGTTATATGGAATGAATGATAATCAAAATAGTCCCTATACTTTCTTTTTAGCTGAAAGTATAAGAAACAATCAAAAATATATTTTAGATGATTTTTTGGTTATTTTAAAATCAAATTCATTTATCATGATCTATAATCTTGTTGAGTCAACGATTAAAAACACAGTAGATTACATGTATAATGAGATAAATAGACAAAATATTAGCTATCTAAATGCTAAAGATGAGATAAAGAAAATTTGGTTTAACTATCATTTTAAGGATAATATTAGTAGTATTGATAAGTTAAAAAAAGTATCACAGACTTTAGTAGATGAAATCATTGCTGAAAGTGATATTTACCTTGATTTTGAACAATTCAAATTATCTGGGAACGCTGATTGGCGTGTGATAAAGAAATCTTTGACTGATCATGGAATGTCATTTAGCTCAGAAAAAACTAATCCACATGCAGGTTCTATGAGAACAGTAAAGGATAAAAGAAATAATTTAGCACATGGAAGCGAGTCCTTTATTGATTCAGCAAAAGATTTTTCAGAAAATGATATTAAAAAAATTGCAACGGATACTTTTTTACTACTTGAGTACGTCATGGATGAAGTTGATAAGTATGTTGAAAAAAAGAAATATATAGTTTGAATACGATATATCAGATACTTAGTCGCAATTATTATGAGTATTGATTATGTATAACTCAATAAATTTTATGCAACTTTCTTTCAAAGAGAGTTGCTTTTTTGCATTCTCAATTGTCTTTATTAGTGTAAAGAAAAAATGACGTAACAGTCTCTACTAAAATATGTCCAAGATATTGACTCAAATCCACTGTGGCAAGATGAAGTATTTACAACGGAAAAGGAGTTACAAGTTTTTGAAGTGATGATACCGATAAAACCTGTATCTCATTAACTTGCTGAAAACCCAAAACGTGAGTATCAGCTGGAGTTGCTTTATATTTTAAGGATAAGCATAAAAAATGATTAGCTCAAAGTGAATCAATGAATCATCTAAATGGGTGAGTCACTTTGCATGAACTGGAGTATGCTAACGCTAGAAGTCAAAAAATGAAACCTGTATACAAAAATACCTGTTAAAAGCTTGAATTGTTGATTTACCAACAATTCAAGCTTTTTTAATTTAGTCTGCAGCTGAAAGCATACCTGTTGCTATTGTTTTCTCGTTGCATGTCGGTTAGTCTACACCATACTCTTTTAATAGGGCATCTGCTAGTTTGTTTACGTTTGAATAGATTTCTAACTCTACAATACTGTCGTTAAATTCCATTTGAATAGATGAATTGAAAATCGAATAAAATTCTGTTGTTCGTTTAAATGTATCTGTTTCAACAATTACTTTTGATCCGTCGACAAAGACATGTCCACAGTTATTTTTAAAGTACATAACCTTCCCCTCCTTTCCTTTTAAAAGTAAATACGAAAAAATTGGTCAAAAGAAGACAAGGGAAAGCATTTCGTTGTCAAAATCATGTCCGATTGTCATTGTTGTGTGTTCTTTTCATTTAACCGTCCATTTTGTACGTATCTACCGCTTGCTGAAAGTGGTTATAGCATAGCCAGTCGAAAAAACAAGGATATATGAACTCTCTACGTTCGTCCTTGTTTTTTCTTTGTGTCTAAGCTAAGGGATAACCACAGCAAACGACCGAAACGCACTGAAAAAATGGCAAATAAAAAGAAAGGAGAAAAACACTGCCACTCGATCCTTGACAACAAAACAAATAACAAAAAAATCCAGCTTCACTTCTCTCAACCTCTAAAAAAATGGGTTGGGAAAAAAACCTAAAAGAAAGAAGGAGAAAACAATGTCAGTTAGTTATGAAAAAGTAGTAGAGATTGTCCGTCTCAAACAAGTTGTCTGTGATTCCACCTTAGAAATACAAAAAATCACGTCCAGTTTTGGCATTGCCCAATGGCTAATGGATGAGATTGGAAATGAAACGCAAGAAGTTTTGATGTTGCTATGTTTGAATACAAAAAACGAAGTAAATAGTTTATCTGTCGTGCACCGAGGTACGATAAACCAATCGATTGCCCACCCAAGAGATATTTTCCAACGAGCAATTCTTAGCAACGCGACTCGCATTTGTATCGCGCATAATCACCCAAGCGGAAATCCGCAACCAAGTGAAGCAGATAAATTATTTACAGAACGCATCAAAGAAGCTGGTGACCTATTAGGAATTTCTCTACTCGACCACCTCGTTGTTACGAGCAATCGTTACTATAGTTTTCGAGAGAATGGCGGATTGTAGAAGAAAGCAAAGCACAGGCTCAAAAAGAGCCTGTGGCTTTGATGAAAGGAGAAAACACGATGAAATACCCCAAATTGTTGCAACGGTTAGAAACATTAGAAATGGTTACTTATTTTCATGATGACAATGCTGAAGATATGTACAGAAATATCATGCAGATTGTAGCCACTGCAGAACCACAAACCAAAGAACAAGAACACCAAATTATTTATGACACGTTGTACTTATTAGAAACCATGCATTACGAAACCCTACTAGATGAGCCTTTAAGAGAGTTTGAAGTAGAAGGAAATGACTCGAATATTTGAAATAGAGCTATTACAAGAAAAACTAGCATTGATGAAAATAGCGAACAAAAAGGAGCGAGAACCATGAACATGCATACTGTAGAAATTAAGGAGTCATTGGTAAGAGTGGTGGAAATCGAAGCCAACAGCAAGGAAGAAGCTTTGGATAAAGTTTCTCAAATGTACCGTGACGAAGAAATTATTTTAGATGATAGTTATTTTATCGATCATAAAATAACTTATATTCCACAAGAGAACAAAGACATTTAAAAAATTGAACCCAATTCATCGAAATCAATTGATGAATTGGGTTCCTCTATCTTATAGCGGTTCTAATACGAACTGCTTAAGTTCCTGAATAGAAAACTCAAATTTTGATTTAAATCAAAAGCATGTTATACTGAATTTGCGAAACGTTAGAATTTCGGTTCATGTTAACACAAAATCCCACTCTACTGCGAATAGAGTGGGATTTTTTTTACAATTGCTGCGACTACAATGTGGACTATTTCCAGGAATGTCATAATAAGCTTATAAAAAAATAAGAGACAAAGTTGTAGCTCTTTTGTCTCTTTGATAGTTTACTTACTATAAAATTTATTTTTTATTTACTGATTTATTAGAATTTTGAAGTGATTTAAACAACCCTTGAAACTGTCCTTTAAATGACATAACTTGTTCGAAAATATCTTCCCCATCATTCAACATTTTTACAGTTACCCAACCTAAAGATTCTGTGATTGCACTAGCAACGGTCGCGTTAATTGCAGCACCCCCAACAGTCCCAATAGCCGGAATAAATTTCAAAATATTACCGACAGAACTTCTGCCTAAACTAACAATTACTAATTCTTTTGATAAGCTTTTACCTAGACTTTCAGACCATGATTGACCGAATATCTTATGTAACCGAGCCATCATTGTTAATTGGACTGGTACCAGCAAGAAAGCATCTGAAAAAGGAATAGGTGAGCAGCCAATAATAGCAGCAGTTAAAGCCCCCGCATGAACGGTTGTGTGGCATTTTTTGCGCGTTTCTTCGTCGACGCCTTCCAAAAATTCCTCAAAAATACTGTCAAATTGATTCTTACTTTTATCTAAAGTTTTTTCAGCTTGCTCTCTTGATTTATCATAAGCACTAAGTATAATTTTTGAACTTTTTTCCGGTAATCTTTTTAGCACCTCTGAAAAGAATGACTCAAATTCTTTTTCTCCTTGTTTCAGATCAATATCAGATATTTCTCTTTTATCCTGATCTTCTACTTCTATGTTTTTCAGACTTCCGGTTTTACTATTCATCGTTCTCTTTTTGAATAAATTTTTCATGACAATCCCACCTTTATAGTTGATCATTATAGAGCATGTAAATATTGCGAATAGACTGGCACCTATTCTTTACTTAATCATACACTTTACGCCATGAATTTATCCAAATAGTAGGGTGTAGTGATATATTTTGGTTCTGTTGCAAAGTTTTCTGATAAACCCATTTTAGGATAAACTAGAGAAAAAAGATAGCTTGGAGGAAAAAAGATGGATTACTTTAAAGGCAAACAGTTTCAGAAAGATGTAATGATTGTCGCTGTTGGTTACTATCTTCGATATAACCTCAGTTATCGAGAAGTCCAAGAAATTCTTTATGACCGTGGAATTGATGCAGATGGACTAACTTTAGATATTTGGTTACGTAAAAAACGAGATGCACAAGCAGCGTATGCCTTTTTAAAACGATTAAAGAAACAATTCGGTGAACCAAAGGTTCTCGTTACAGATAAAGCTCCGTCTATAGGTAGTCGTTTAAAAAGCTACAGAAAAACGGATTCTATCTAAAAACAGAATATCGAACGGTTAAATATCTCAATAATCTCATTGAACAAGATCATCGTCTAATTAAACGTCGCAGTAAATTTTACCAAGGCCTCCGTACGGCCTCTACCACGATTAAGGGCATGGAAACCATTCGAGGAATATATAAGGAAAGCCGAAAAGAAGGAACTCTCTTCGGCTTTTCAGTCTGCACTGAAATCAAAATTTTTACTGGGGATTCTAGCATAGTGAAAATGGCATGTTAGGACTTCTATACTTTTTTTGAAAGTTTGCAACAGAATCTAAGACAGTATCTAAATTAGTTTGAGGTAGTGTCTTTTTTTGTCACCTCATTTTTTCGAATCCCCCACCCTTGGATTAATTCTTCTTCGGTTTCTTTTTCTATTTCCTCTACTGTCCGAATTATTTGTCCCCTATCATCTACATCAGGGACTGTTTGATTTTCTTTCTTCGCGTTTCTAAATAAGTTCAATTCAAATTGTACGCTATTAAATAAGTCTACTTTGTCTTCTTGGGAGAGATTTTGTTTGATGTATTCATTAAGTGCTTCACGTAACAGTTCATCACGAGAAAAATTGGTGACATATTTTTCTACCAGAATACGTGACATAGCATTTAGCAATGGCGAAAGCTTGATGGGTGTTTTTACTGCATAGACGCGATCAAACTTTCGAACAGGCGCCCCCACTAACCGTTTCGTTCCTTTGGATAGAGCAGAAGGTCGTTTTTTTTGAACGTCTTTAGCAGAGGATTTTTTAGTAACCTGTGTTGCTTCTGTTGTTACAGGGATTGATTCCGGTTTTTCCGTAGTATCTGCCAACCGTTTCTTTTCCTCTGCATCTTTTTTCATTTTTTCCAGACCTTTATTCCGTCCAAAAATGCCCAAATCTTTTATATCTGCCATCTACAATCACTCTCCAAACCAAGATTCATGTTCTTCAAGTTCTTCATAAATTCGAATAAATAATTCATGGGCTTTTTTATCCCACTGCTTGAGGTCACCTTTGACTGTCTTTTCTGTGGTAATGCCAGACCCATCATAGCGTTTTAAGCGAGCATTTTTTAAGACAACATTTTTAATCAAGTGTTCCTTATAGATTTCTTTTGCTTGCTCATACATTTCTTTATCCACTGAATCACTTGATTCCAGCATAAATGGTATGACGCCTGCCACATATAAACTGGTATCAAATTGCGTAGTAAAAAAATCCATGTATTCCAAATATTGCATGGCATTTCGCATTGACTTGACTTGTGTCTGAAGAACCACGATTGCCCAATCAGCGATATACATAGCGGATTTGCTATAAACAGAGATAGAAGGTGGAACATCGATATAAATTAGATCGAATTGATCAAATAAGGGCTCCAGGCGACTCCGCATATGTTGAAAAATAGGCAAAGAATCCTCAAACTTCGATTTACTCCAGTCATCATAAAGTTCAAAAGACATATCAGCGGGTAGGATATACAAGTTATTTACAACTTGATAGATAGCATCAGTCGGATCTGTATAAGAACCTGAAGTATCCATAAGAACATCCGCAATCGTTTTATCAAACACAATCGGCTCCCCGTCGCCGCCCCCCTCTTCAAGGGTAAAATTCATATGCGTTAAACTCATCACATCAGAGGTATTGCCTTGCATGTCTAAGTCAATAATCAAGGTCTTTTTTCCTTTAAATGTTGCTGCTTCAAATCCCAACATCTGTGCACAGGTACTTTTCCCCACGCCACCTTTAAAATTACCAATGACATATTTTTTCGCTGCCATAAGGTCCCCCCTATTCTTCGTAATCGTTACAACTATAATAACATACTACCACAATTAAATCTAATTAAGTACTACCACAATATATCTGTTAAACACGCCCGAATTAAGGTAGTAATTAAGTACCTATTTTCGGCAATTAAGGTAGTAACTAATAGGCTAAAATCGGCAATTAAGGTAGTAACTAATTGCTAATTAAGGTAGTAACTAATTAGTCAAAATAATTAAGGTAGTAACGAATTAAGGTAGTAACTAATAGGCTGAAATTGGCAATTAAGGTAGTAACTAATTATAAAAAACGAATTAACTACTACCTTAATTCTAGGAGTATGCGGATACGTATCAAATTGAAAAAGAAAGAATCATCAGAATAGATTGGCTCACAATGCCTATTGTATAAGGTTTTTAAAAGATAGCTAGGAATCAATTTTTTGTTCCCTATAGAATAGCAATCAACTAGATCGACTGGTTTAACACAATTTGAATTAAGTACTACTTTTTTTAAGGTAGTAACTAATAGCTAATTAAGGTAGTAACTAATTAGCCAAAATAATTAAGGTAGTAACGAATTAAGGTAGTAACTAATCAGGTATTAAGGTAGTAACTAATTAGTAATTAAGGTAGTAACTAATTAGTAATTAAGGTAGTAAGTAATTAGATTGGGTAAGAAAAACGTTTGCAACTTGGTTAGTTCTTTGTTATGGTTTGTTTAATAAAGAATTGTAGTGGTGAAGGTGAGGGCTGAATAATGGACTATCGTGAATTTTTAAAGATGAAACGTGGAAAAAAAACACGGAAAAAATTTGCGGATGAACTAGGACTAACCGGTGATCATTATTCAAAAGTTGAACGTGGGCAAGTCAAGCCATCATTTACTTGGTTAGAAAATGTGGCAAAACAACTTGATGCAGAAGTCGTTGTCGAGTTGGTCGAGAAGAGCAAAGAAAAAAACGGTCAATAAAAAACCGTTTTCCATTGATTTATCTAAAAAATTAGCATATACTAACGGTAACACCTACATAACATCAAAAAAATTAAATAAAAAAGAGAGACGGAAAAATAAGTAGTTGGAAGCTGCTTATCTTTCTGAATCACATATCCAAAGTATGTGTTCACTCTCGTCTCAAATAAAAATTATGCGGTGGGTATCCACCTTTAATTTATTTAATTAGTTTGAGCGAAGCGAGTTGGCGCTCGTTTCCTCAAATACTAGCTTGATAATAGCATAATTAGGCGAGTAACTCAAGATAATGAATTGGTATTTGTCGAATAACTAGACACTTTTACCCCTTTCTAATGAGAGAACACAGGACACATCAACGGATGGATGGCTTGTGTTCTCTTTTTTTATAGAAAGGAGGCGTCTCAATGAAAACCGCAAAACAAGCACCCGAGTGCATCTTACATGCAGGTATACGTCAATACAAATACAAAAACAGCCATTTTCCCTTTGCTTCTAGCCAAGAAACAGAGAAAAAAGGAGCTATTTTTGCGTACCGTTCGAAAGAACGCATGGTGCATGGTCGTGGGGTTGTTTTAACTTCTGAAGAAGCCATTCAAGAAAACCAAGATGCATTCACACACTGGACACCCAACGTGTATCGCTATGGGACGTATGCGGACAAAAAGCGATCGTACACGAAAGGCCATTCTGAAAACAACTTGAGACAAATCAATACATTCTTTATTGATTTTGATATTCATACGGCAAAAGAAATAATCCATTCAAGCGATATATTAACAACCGCGATTGATCTAGGCTTTATGCCTACACTGATACTTAAGTCTGATAAAGGCTATCAAGCCTATTTTGTTCTCGAAACACCAGTCTACGTCACGTCAAAATCAGGATTTCGCTCTGTCAAAGCAGCCAAACACATCTCACAAAATCTTCGAGAGTATTTTGGGCAAGCTTTGCCAGTCGATATGACGTGTAATCATTTTGGAATTGCACGCATGCCCAGAACGGACAATGTCGAATTTTTTGAACCAAGCTACCGCTATTCTTTCAAAGCGTGGCAAGAGTGGTCTTTCAAGCAAGCGGATAATAACGGGGTTTCTCGACCTAACTTGACTGTTTTAAGCGGATCTGAAGGGAAAAGACAAGTAGATGAACCTTGGTTCACACTCTTACTACATGAAACAAAGTTTGAAGGAAAAAAGGGCTTAGTAGGACGGAACAACGTGATGTTTACTCTTTCTTTAGCGTACTTCAGTTCAGGTTACTCCATTGAGACGTGCGAGTACAATCTTTTTGAGTTTAACAATCGTTTGGCACAACCATTGGAGGAAAAAGAAGTAATCAAAATTGTTAAGAGTGCCTATTCGGAAAACTATCAAGCTGCTAGTCGAGAGTATATCACTTTGCTTTGCAAAGAATGGGTATCAAGTGACTTAACAAGTAAAGATCTTTTCGTTCGGCAAGGTTGGTATAAATTCAAGAAAAAAAGAAGCGAACGGCAACGTGTGCATTTAGCAGAATGGCAAACCGATTTTATGGCTTATATTAGCGAAAAAAGCGCGATAGATAAGCCTTATTTGGTGACGACGAAAAAAGAGATTAGAGAAGCATTAGGTATTCCTGAACGGACGTTAGATAAATTGCTGAAGGTATTGAAGGCGGAGCAGGAAATTTTCTTTAAGATTAAATCTGGAAGAAATGGCGGTATTCAAATTGCCAGTGTTAAATCATTGTTGCTATCGATCATTAAAGTAAAACAAGAAAAACGAGAAGGCTATATAAAGGCGCTGACAGCTTCTTTTGGCTTAGAGCGGACAGTCCTTCAAAAAACGCTAAACAAGCTAGCAGAACGCACCAAAACAGCCAATCAGATTGACTTATTTAGGTATGATACAGGCTAAAAAGAAAACCCGCACTCTGCCATTACATTTATATCTATGATACATCTTTGTTTTTTTGTTTGGTTTTTAGGTAGTATTTAGGAATGTTTATTGGGTGTTGAACTTATTGGGGAATTTGTTCTTCGTTCTTCTATTTAGGGATGTGTGGCAGCTATGCTATAATAAAGTTATCAGTAACATTAAATGATAGGAGGAGTCATTGATGACTACAGCTGAAGCGTTACTCCGCTTAGAACAAGCAGGTATTACCTCTAGTAAACAAATGCTTCGTCGTTGGTTGCGTCAAGGGAAGATTGAAGCGGTATTATTATCGAAAAAACAAGGTTATCAGATAGATAGGCAAAGTTTGGAAGCCTTTATTGTTAAGAAACGGTATTTAGAGGATGAAGATCCTATACGCTACCAGTTGGCATATAAAAAAGGGTATCAAGCAGGTGTGATAGACGGACGGAAAGAAGCGACTGCTCAAGCGATTGAGAAACGGGAAGCTATGATTGCCTATGAACGTAGGGAATATCAAAAAGAGTTGATTCTAAAGAAATGTTATGAAGAAACCATTGAGATTAATTATTATGATTCTAAGCTCCCAGCCCAGGCAAAACGATTTTTAGATGCTTTTGGCTCAAAAACGGTACATTTTGGCGTTTTGGGGGAATTTGCTTTGTTTGAAGGGGTCGATTTGATTGAATTGTCAGACTTACCCTATCCCAATCGCACAGTACGAAAACGCTTGGAAAATTGGTTAAGCAATCAAGCAAGGTAAAGTATTTGTATTAGTAAAGAGGTGAGTTCAGTGAGTACGGTTATACTAGCAGAAAAACCAAGTCAAGCACTATCATATGCGAGTGCCTTTAAACAAAGTAACAAAAAAGACGGCTATTTTGAGATAAAAGACCCAATCTTTGCAGACGAAACAGTTATCACGTTTGGTTTTGGGCATTTGGTCGAGTTGGCCGCGCCAAGTCACTATAACGAGAATTGGCAAAGTTGGAAACTTGAATCTTTGCCGATTTTTCCTGAACGGTATGATTTTGAAGTTGCAGCTGACAAGAAAAAACAATTTAAGATTGTTGACGAACTGCTAAAGAAAGCCAATACGATTATTATTGCAACAGATAGTGATCGAGAAGGCGAAAATAGTGCGACATGTTTCTAGTTGAAAAGACTAGGCACACTAACGGCTTAACAGACGTTAGTGGAGAACTTTCAGTTTGAGAGGTGGAATGATAGGGTAACGCCTTGAAACGCCTCCCTTAATACTCCGACATGCTATTTCTTACGTGTTAAAAGAAATGGTATGAAGCTCGGTGAAGTCGGCAGAAGGATACCGTAAGCAGAAATGATAAACATTGGTCTGCACGAAAATTTCCTAGAGGTAGGAACTGTATCTAATATGCCGGAGGTCGCAAAAAGTATAGTATGGTGAGAATGTGTGTAAAAGCACTGACGAACTGGCGAATGTACTGTCCTAAACGCCTAAGGCACAGAAATGTGTCGGGTAGAACATGATTGAAGAAATCATGTCACTCTACGGTATCATGCGGTGGAGTAAGAATTGTTTTTATGAAACTCCGTGAAGTGTTATAGGCACTTGAAGTGATACAGGGCAAAAGCCAGCACCTAAGCTATTACATTGATAAAACTGAAGGAACGTGGGAAGCCAAGAACGTGGAGCGCACACACGCAATGAAGCGGATATAAGGAAAGTAGTAGTATATAACTTATATTTATCTTGGTGAAAGTAGTGGCATGACCGGTGAAGGTTCTGTAATGGAACTGGAGGAATAGCCACAAGTCAACAAATTTAAATCAATTTATTAAGTAACCTAAGTCAAACCATAGATTCCTGTAAGACCAAAAGGTCACAACCAATAACTAGGGGGTGACGAACTATGAACAACCACCGAAACAAGAAAAATAATAAGCTTCGATATTCTGAGTATTATG
>ENA-OWZU01000314-OWZU01000314.1-human-gut-metagenome-genome-assembly--contig:-NODE-314-length-16349-cov-20.821284_pt1 | contig 16349 bp, 20 predicted proteins | sample MGYA00249263_ERZ652121 | MGnify/ENA primary metagenome ERZ652121 (study PRJEB26925, sample SAMN05827113) | human gut metagenome | biome: ENVO:2100002; feature: ENVO:00000062; material: ENVO:00002003... | reverse complement strand
ACGAGATGACGTCGAGTCTCGTGGGCTCGGAGATGTGTATAAGAGACAGAGCTACTACACCCCCGACAAGCATACTCATAATTAATAACATTGGTATATGAAATAAAAACGTCGCAACCAAAGAGGCAATGAGAAACATCAAAAGCTGGATACTAAATCCGAGCCAGAACTTTACTTTTAGATAGCTTTTTTGATTGATAGGCAACGCATGAATATACTGAAAGTTAGCTTTATCTAACGAAATAATCATCGCAATAAATGATGCTGGTGTTGTGATGAGATAAGCCAAAAACATACCAATAATCAAAAAGACAATCGCGAAGGTATTATCCAAGCTAGCCGCACTCACTCCACCAGATATGCCAAAACTAATGATAAAAATTAATGGCATTAATAATGAATTGGTCACCACTTGCATCAAAAGATTAGGATCTTTAATCAGTTGAAAATTATAATTAATCAGCATTTGATTGTATGATTGGTTCACTTTACGCTTGCGTTTTTCATGCGAAATATTTGGTGAAGCATCCAATAATTGCTCATACAATTTGGGTAAAATTGTTCGTTTGATTAACCATAGACCTAGCAGATTAAGCGTAATGAAACCTGCCCATGAGAGCAATCCGTTTAGCTGAAATGGCGCGTGCATCATCCAGTAAAATGGCATGAACAAAGCAATCGCCGGACGATCGGCTTGCGCTTCAAATGATGTAGATGACGACTGATAGCTCATGAAAAAAATTCCTGCCACGGCAATAACTGTCGACAAAATCAATAGTAAACTCGTCATAACTTTTTTATGCTTCTTAAACAAAGCCGTCTTAGTCAGACCAAAAACAATAAAGCTACACAATTCAAATGAAAAAATTAAAAATAAAACGAACAAAACAAGACTAAACACTAAAACGACGACACTATTTACCCCAGAGCGCCAGCCGGTTAAACAATACATTAAAAACAATGGCAAAACAAACGGAATAATCGAGAGTGCCACGACAAACATCTTCGCCATAAAAATTTCTCGCTGACGAAAAGGCAATGGTAAATAACCCGCTAAATCTTGGCTTTCAAAAAAGACATTGTATACCGTCGAGATACCTTGAGAAAGAGCTAGGACACTAAATAACCCCATATAAAAAGTGAAGTAACCTGTATTTTTTGAAAAATCAATAGTTACCATCGAAAAGCCATAGATAGCAAGGAAAATAATCATAGACATCAAGTATTGAAACAAAATATACTTTGTTAACTTCTTTCCTTGCTTGCCTTTTTTCCGCGCGCGATCAGTCACTTGTGGGTTAATAAACAAAAGATTGATGTTTATTAACGCTTTTAACTGCGAACTAATCATGCGCATTCCCTCCATCCTCCAACGCATCCATCATTGGTTCACTTTCCTTCTTACCAGTCATTGCTAAATAGATTGACTCTAGTGATTGGCTTGGTGCTGTCAGCAATAAGTCTGACACCGTTCCATTATAAAGTAGTTCACCATTCTTTAGGATGGCCAATTCATCGCAAAGCTGTTGGGCACTGTCTAAGACGTGTGTCGAAAAGATGACTGTTTTCCCTTTTTCCGCATGTTTTTTCATCATTTCTTTTAGATCAAATGCCGCCTGCGGATCTAATCCTTGCAACGGTTCATCTAAAATCCAAATATCTGGATCGGAATAGAGCGCACCGATAATCATTGTTTTTTGACGCATTCCATGCGAAAAGCTGGCGATGGTTTCTTCTTGATGATAGGTCATATCAAATATGGTCATCAACTCATTTAAGCGCACACTGCGCTCATTCTTATCAATTTCGTAAGCCTCAGCGATTAAATCCCAATACTCACCCGCTGTTAACTGCAAAAATAAATCTGGCGAATCTGCTACGTAGCCAATCCGTTTTTTGATTGCTTCACGATTACTAGTCAAAACTTGTCCGTCAACGACAATATTGCCTGAAGTTGGTTCGATGATACTCACCATACTCTTGATTGTTGTCGATTTTCCCGCCCCATTGTGACCTAAGAATCCAAAAATTTTCCCCTCTGGTATCACTAAATTCAACTCTTTTAATGCCATCTTTGAGCCATATTGCTTGCTTAGCTGCTGAATCTCAATCATTGTCTTCCTCCCTTTTCTTCTTCTAAATTAAGTCTATCGTACTTTCTTGAAAAAAACAGCCTTCATCAAGCATGTGACGATACTGTAAGGTAAGAAAAAACAGAACATCCAAAAGCTTATGAAACAACTTCTAGATATTCTGGTCTTTTTGCTTAGAGCTGATTCTGCCCTAGCTTATGTTTATTTGAATGATGGACGTAACGCTTCGACGTCTCTTGCAATCATTAATTCTTCGTCTGTCGGAATCAACAAGACTTTAATTTTTGAGTCTTTCGTAGAAATGATGTGTTCACCAAATTTTGCATTTTCAGTTTCATCAAGCTCAACGCCAAACCATGAAAGACCTTTAACGATTTCAGAGCGGACAACTGCTGAATTTTCACCGATACCGGCTGTAAAGACGATTGCATCTGCCCCATCCATAGCTGCAACGTAGCTTCCGATATATTTACGGATACGATCGTAGAAAATATCTAGCGCAACTTTTACATCTTCTTTGTCTTTGTTATCTTGTAAATCACGCATATCACTGGATAGCCCATTTGTTAAACCAAGTAGGCCTGATTTTTTATTTAAAATATTTAACATTTCATCAATATCGATGTCTAATTTTTTCATCAAGTAAGGTAAGACAGCCGCATCGATATCACCTGAACGCGTCCCCATTGTAATGCCAGCTAATGGTGTGAATCCCATTGAAGTATCCACAGATTTTCCTTCTTTAACAGCTGTGATTGATCCACCATTACCTAAATGACAAGTAATAATTTTCAAGTCTTCGATTGGTTGTTCTAACATATCGGCAGCACGTTGAGAAACATAGCGATGACTTGTTCCGTGTGCGCCATATTTACGAACTTTGTAGTCGTTATAGTAGGCTAAAGGCAGGCTGTAAAGGTACGCTTCACGCGGCATGCTTGCATGGAACGCTGTATCAAAGACCGCAACGCTAATAATATTTGGTAATAAGTGTTTGAATGCACGAATGCCCATTAAATGTGCTGGATTGTGTAGTGGTGCAAAGACTGCTACTTCTTCAATTTTAGCAATGACATCATCATCAATAATAACTGATTTATCAAAGTATTCTCCACCATGCACGACACGGTGACCAACACCAGTAATTTCATCATAGGAAGCCAAAATATTTAACTCGATTAATTGATCAAGTAACATTTTTACTGCGATTTCGTGGTCTGGGATATCTGTAACCACTTCATATTTTTGTCCTTCGCCATATTTAACAGTAAAGATTGAATCGTTCAAGCCGATTCTTTCTACCAATCCTTTAGCGATGACTGTTTCTGCTGGCATTTCATATAATTGCCATTTTAAACTTGAACTTCCGGCATTAATTGCAATTGTTTTTGACATGTAATTTCCTCATTTCTGTTTAGTAAGTTCGTAACGGTTTATTTTTTATTTTCCTTTATCCATTTTTCAAACTGTTTAAAGAAAGATTGGATACTTTGGGGTTTGGTGAGACTAGTTAATTTTGCTAATAGCACTTCTTTGGCTTGAGTCGTTTGTTCACTACGATTTTGAACAATCACAATACTTTTACGTGATGCCTCAGTTTTAAATAATTCATCCGGTAATGCGATAATGCCCTGCAAAAAAACGCATTCTTGGAACCATTTTTTTAGTTCTGCGCTTTGCTCTGTTTCTAAAAAATTGCTTGGCAATAAAAACAAACCATAACCAGACTCTTTGACGTAGCGCATACTTTGCTCCATCAATAAATGATGAGCATAACTGTGACCTTGTTCGACGTGCATCAAAAATTCAGTTGCCCGTTCATCGTCTGGGTAATAGCCAATCGGTAAGTCCGCTACCGCCACATCCACCGGCTCAAGCAACATTGGCTGCAAGCCATCCTGATGAAACAGCGCTACATTTTCACCAATCCATGAACTCGTAGCTGAGGCGACTTCTAGCAGTGTTTCGTCATTATCAACTCCGACCCCTTTGACAGATTGGTAACCAGCTAACTTTAAGTTGGTCATAATGGTCAACAAGAGATTCCCCATACCCACGGACACATCAAGCATGGCTAGTGATTCAGCTTTTTTGGGATAGAGCTGCTCCATCAAATAAATAAACAAAAAGCCAATGCCATCAGGTGTTAGCTGATGATTTGGTTGCAACGGTTCCGTCTGCGTTCCTTTTAGTAACACAAGCTGTGACACTTTTCGTTTTTCTTCTGGCGTCAACGGTGTTGCCAACTGCTTGTACACATCTTGTAACCGCTTAACAGATGCTTCATCCGGTACGCCATCAACCACGCGAACTTGGTAATCATCTACAACATTCTCTAGGTGCTCAACATAGGCATCAATAAATGATGACGATAATGCGTTTTGCAACAATTGAATCGCGGTTAAATGTAAAGAGAACATCTCTTCAATTTTGTTTCCTGTCATTTGACCCCTCATTTCAAATACTATAACACTACATTTACCTGTATAATTCTAAATGATTTATTCTAAATAATCAACTGCCTTCCTGTAAAGCTTTTCATTGAATGCAGGTACTTCGTTAAAGGAACCAAAAAAATTAGCAGTCACCGCAAGATACTGTGAAGAAGTATACAAAAAAGCAAAAAAAGAACATCCTTTCAGCAAAAGACGTCCTTTTCGTTATCTGTATTATTCTTCCTTGCTAACTGTTGTGTCCGAGGTCATTTGCTCCGTTGTTTCTTGGACTGTCGACTCTGAGCTTGGCGTGGTCGACTCTGAATTTTCTGTGGTCATAGTGACTTCTTCGGCTCGAGCAACAATTCTTTTTCTAGTTGAGCCCTCGATACTAATTGTATAAATTAGATCCAGCGTCGTTGTCTGAAAGTTGATTTGCCCAATATTGTAAATAATTGTGCCATTAGTTCCTGGCGGTGCTTCTAACAATCTTGTTTCATATTTTTGTAAAAATAATTCTTCCATGATTCTTAGTCTGTAGTTGTAGGTAATTAATTCACGAGATTTTTGGGCATAACTCGCACTAGCTTGGGCCATATAGACAACCGTCAAAAAGAAAAACAATAAACTAATTGCTACTACTAATAGACTTCCCCGCTTTGATTTGCGATAATTTAATGCGACTGGTCTTCACCTCTCCATCTAAAAACACTGCGTTCACCGTTAACACTTCCTGATCGATTGAGTAGTTGACGCGCTTCACCCTAGTTAACTGGATAAGTGTGCCCTTATCCTTAGAAAAAATAATACGATCATTTTTCCCTTTCTTGACTTCTAAGGGTACCCAGCTTCGCTTCTTACTATCTACTGCATCAATCTCTAGTAACTCCATGGCTATTCCTTGTGGCGTGACCGTGACGTTGCGACAATTGCGTAGCTTTTCCTCTAGATAAATCGTAAAAAAGGACCACTCTTGTTCCTGGCTCTGATAGAGATGAGGTTGGACGGCTTGCATGTAGCCAAAGACCTGATTGCCAATAGCCAAGATGATTAGCATTAAAAATAAGCTGACGATTGCTTCAATCAATGTGAATCCGCTCATCTGTCTGATAAATTTCAATTTGCTCACTTCCTACGTGTATGCTGGCTTGTTCCTTTGATAAATTGATTGTATATCTCGATGGCTTGCTTTGTGTCAAGACGGATTCATACAATACTTTGTGCAGCTCAATTTTCGCTTGTTCAGATCTACTTAATTCTAACCACTTCGTACAAATCGCTAACAAGGGCACCAAGCATACGAATAATAAAAACAAGCTAAGGAATCCTTCAAAGGCCATCATCCCTTTAGGAAAATTCTTTTTCAAAATTGCCACTCCCAAATTTAAATTTGTACGTTACTGTTTTAATTGTATTTCCAATATTTATTTGAAAAGGAAGATTCAATGTTTTTGAGCTATGCCCCGTATTAGTAAATGTAAATGTCTCATAGTTTCCACCTTTCACCGAAATATTTGTCGGCAGATAGAGCTTTTTGTGAGTGTTTCCTTCCATGAAGATAATCATTTGGTTAGCATATTTGAAAGAAGGAGTCTTATTTTTAATCAATGACTTTTGATGCTGCAACTTGACTTCTCGTTCAAAATTTTGAAAAAAATGATTGGCTACTAGCGATTCTCTAGTCGTATTAAGCTGAGTCAGACTGATATACGTCATACTTAAAAATAGACCCAATACTAAACATGTCTCGATTAATGTGAATCCTTGCCGATGACGGCTATTCCCCATTGTTACTTTCCCAATTTTGGAGTTCTTTATTTGTATTGGAAATGTTTGTTTCGATTTTGTCTTTTGTTTCTTGGGCTTTTTTCGACTGGTTCATCACATTGGGCAGCAAAATGATGGCCATTGCCGCAATAATAAATAGCACCACTAGTACTTCAATTAGGGTAAACCCTTTATATTTCTTGCTTAGTTTTTTCAAAATAAATCGCCTCCTATATTTTGATACATCGGTAACAACATCGCTGCATACATGCTAATCACTAAGAGCGCAATAAAACAAAATAACACCGGCTGCACCCACTTTAGCAAGCGTTCACTCCGCTCGCTAAATTGAGCCAAAACAATCTGACTATACACCAACAACTCCTCTCCTAATCTACCCGTTTTCTCTCCTCGATAAATAATGACTGCTACTTCTGGCATCAAAAAATCATACGCTCGAATCATCTCTGAAAAAGACTGACCAAATAAGAATTGGGTCTGCATGGATTGGGCCATTTCATACATGATTGTATGTGCCGGCAATTCTTGCATACAACTAAGCAATTGCTTGCTTTCTAGTCCTTGCGTATAGAGTTGCCCCCATTCCAGTGAAAAATAGCTTGTCTGATACATGGAATACAACGAGCCAATAAATGGTAGTTTGCGATACAAAGCAGCCTTTTTCAAAGATGAAACTTGTCTTAATCGTTGCTTTACAATGGCGTACACTCCAAGAACGATACAGGCGAGCACGAAAAAGCCAAGCGGGGCATAACGAATAAACTTCACGCCCCAATGATCGGCGGAAATCATATCCGTCATCAGTAATTGCGGTAGAAAGAAGACATTCATCCCAACGAGTAGGAAAATAACCATACCTATCAATGCGAGCGGATAGGCGCTAGCTTTTAGCAGCTCTTGCTTTTGCTTGGCTAGCCGCTTACGCTGATCGACAATCGTCGTCAAGGTGAGCGTGAGATTGCCATGGACTGTTGCAAAATACAGCTGACTCACCTCCTTATTGGTACAGCCAATCGCTTGAAAGCACTGCGACAATCCTTCTCCTTGTGTCAAAACAGCTTGAAACTCCTCCAACATCGCAGTCGACAGTTGCTTGCTTCGCTGCATAATTTCGATGCTCTCTTGAAGTCGAAACCCATTTTTTAAAAGCAACAGCAACATTGTTAAAAAACGCGTGACCTCTTTTTGTTGCTTTCGTTTTGATGACCGCTCTTTCATCTGTTACGCTCACTTTCATATGGTTTATAAGAAATGATGGGTGTCGTTTTGTCATCGACTGACTGCAAGCGTTGATAGATGATACCCTTCAGACAATTATCAATCTCCCATTGGCTACACCCTAATTCGAGCAAGCGAGCGACCGTTTCTTCTTGACCTTTCGCATGAACGGTCGCAAACACTTGGTGACCGGTCAAGGCTGCACGAATTGCCGCATGCGCCGTCAAGGAGTCCCTAATTTCTCCGATCAATAGTAAATCTGGCCGATGACGCAACGAAAGCTTAATCAGTTGATCGTATGTTTGGCCTATCGTGTCGTTGGTTTGTAGCTGCAAAAATGTTGGTTCTTCAATTTCTACTGGGTCTTCGATGGTAATCACTTGTCCGCCCAGCTTTTTGGCTAAATGGTACATCAACGTCGTTTTGCCCGAACCAGTAGCTCCACTAAAAAGAAACAGGCCGTTTTGATGGGCTACATCATAGACCAGCTCATCATAGGTGGCGACTTGTTCATAAGTAAATTCATGATCAGTATTCACTAAAAAGCGGATGACTAAAGACTCAAAGCCGCGATAATCGCCAACGGTTGATAATCGCAAGCGAACCGCCCGCTCATTTAATTGGTACGTAATTGCACCAAGTTGCGCTTTACGGGTCTCACCGATATCCATTTCGCCCAAAAATTTAAAGCGCGATATCAGTTGCCGTGCTTCTTGACTCGCGTACGATTGATAGACGAAGGTTTGCTCATTTTTGCGAAATTTGGCCACTCCTTTTTGCGCATCTACATAGAGATATAAGTCTTGCAGCTGATGATCGACACCATACTGAATCAATTCGTTTGACTGTTCTAGAATATCCATCATTTTCTCCCTCCACTAATACATACGCAAAAAAAAAACAGCCCTCAACGGACTGTTTTCATTTCATCTTTATTTTTTAGGGAAGACTGCTTCTACACGATAGATGGGCTGTCCTTTGGCGGAAAATTTTTCTTCGTATTCCGTCATCACATTATTCGTAGCTTCTGCTGAGGCGTGTAAATCTAACCACACTTGCTTTATAATCATCCCATATTGCGAAAAGCTTGCTAAAGAGTATTCAAACAAGCCTCGGTTATCGGTTTTAAAATGAATTTCCCCTTCATTACGTAGGATTTGTTCATCGACAGCTAAGAAATCTTTTGACGTTAAGCGACGTTTTTCGTGACGGGTCTTTGGCCATGGATCAGAAAAGTTCAAATAAATCTGATCGACTTCCCCATCAGCAAAATAGTTCGTTAAGGCTGAGCCGTCCACGTGCAGTAGTTGCACATTTGGTAGAGTATCCGCAAGTACTTTATCAAGTGCAAAAGATACGACACTGACTTGCATATCAATTCCAATATAATTGATATCTGGATGAGCTTTAGCCATACCAGTAATAAATTGTCCTTTGCCCATTCCGATTTCGATGTGAATGGGTTGCTTTTTTGCAAAGCGTTGCTGCCACTTTCCTTTTAATTCCTCGGGGTTTGCTACTACGATTTGCGGGTTTTCCGCGAGTAGCTCTTCTGCTCCTTTGCGTTTACGAACGCGCATGTTTTTCGCTCCTTTTCAACAAATGAGGTGGTCTCCTGCAATGAGGACGCCACCTGATTTAGCCACTATATATTCTTTTTAATTGAAGTATTTCTTCATTTGCTTCTTTGATTGCTCCACGACGGTATTGCTTTTTCGCTTCCTGTAATACACTCAGTAACGCATACCAATACGTCTTCTCTAACATGCCCACATCCGGCTGCACACCATAGCTCATCAGCCACTGACTCCAACTTGAGACAGGTAAATAATGACCCAAGACCGTGCCAATATCATAGGCCGCATCGGCAAACATAATCGAATCCCAATCCACCAAATACAAATAATTCTGGCAGACCAACCAATTGCGATAATTCACATCGCCATGCACGACTGTCTTTTCATTTGCTTTAAAGGTGGGAAGATTTTTTTCCATATATTGATGAACCAACATCAAAAATTCATTGTTGCCAAGTTCTGTTGGTAAATCTGTAAAATAACGGGTCAATAGTTTTTGCGGTGTCACCGTTTTACCGCCTACTTTTGCGAGTATTTCTTGCAAAGACTTCGAATGATGCAAATGGTACAACACATCAATCACATCATTGCGCTTGCCTATTTCTTCAGAGGTCAAGATTCTTCCCTCTAGCCATTCTTGCGCAGATAATGTGTCACCATTGCCTGTCCGCTTGGTCCAGATCAGCTTGGGAGTGATGCCCTCTTTAGCCAAGGCTGCCAACATCGGTGTTGTATTCCGTTTGATAAACACTTTATCATCCGCTTTTTTCCCAATATATGCTTTGCCAGTATCTCCTTTGATTGGTTGCAGATACCAGTCGCTATCAAAACGCATATCCATCGAGTTTCTCCCCTTAATTCACAGTACTTATTATTCTAGTCGCCTATGATAGTATCGTCAAGCACATTATGCGATTCTACAGTCTCTTTAGACGCATCGGCAAATAAGCATAACAAAAAAGGCCGTCAAATGAAAGTAGTCCGATCCAAAAAAAGAATGTATGCATCATTGACACTTGCTTCATGCTCCCCACGACGGCAAATACAAGCGTCACAAATAATAAAACTAAGCCGACAACTTTTTGAAAAGACTTCAGCTGAACGTCACGCTTGATTGGATAAAGCTGCGTCAATGGTTGATACTGATATTGTTGCGCCAAAGGTAATAATTGAAAGCCAATTAAATATAACCCAACCACTCCGACGACCAGTGCCCCCCACCAAACTTGAACAAACCATAAGGCGATTACACCTAAAAGCAAAAGACGCACGACTAACCCACTATACTCAGAGCCTCTCAGTAAGCGACGCATATATAAGTATGTGTAGGTCTCTTGTTGTTGCGCTGGAATCCAGCGCAACAACAAGTCGGCATACTTTCGTCTTTTCACTGTTGCTGTAATCTGGGGTACATCCGTGAATAAATTAATGAAGCGATACATTCGGTACAAACGCTTTTGCTCCATCGCAATCAGCATCTCCCAGTCCAGCGGCGTATGCAGCTTTCGCCACGTCAGCTGGACCATCACCAACCAGCCCACACCAGCCACTGCCAAGCCCACAAAAGGTGTCCAAAATAGCGCCAAAAGCCACGATATACCATTAATCAGCCAAAAGAAAGCGGTCATCCCTTGTTGCAGTTGCTTCGTCTCTTGAAAAAATGTCAGCTGCTGCAAGTACAAATGACTGCTTTTTAAAAAGAGAAATTGTAGAAAAAAGACAAAGAACATGGTGAACGGCTGCTTCGTAAGGACGACATACAAGGGCATCCCTGCCCCGATAATCAAAATCCCTATACCAAGTGGCAGCACAGACGAATAGCGTCTCGCGCTAGTCAAATACGGACGCATTTGTGTTTCTTTTGGCAATAAGAATACTTGGTCGGCCAGTTGCGTCAAGGAAGCAAAGCGACCCACTGTCACAGCAAAAGCCCATAGCACGATGAGCAGCCATTTCCCATATACAAATGAGCTATCCAATGATTTAAGCCAATTTGAATACGATAGGCCCGCAGCACCTAGTAAAAACGTCATTAATAACGCAAAATGATCGTTAAAAATGTATTTTAAATAGCGCTGTATGTTTTTTTGATGGGCGTGCATTCTTTGCTGAAAAAAAACGCGCATTACGCTTCCTCCTTTGTCAGAGTCAGATATAGGTCATCCAAAGAAGCATGGGGCATGTCAAAAGCTTGCTGCAACTGGACTAACGAGCCTTGTGCGCGAATTTGGCCATTGTGTAACAAAATAAAACGATCGCAGTAGCGTTCAGCTGTGGCTAAGACGTGCGTCGACATCAAAATACCAGCGCCAGTCTGCTTCATTTCATTCATCAATTCTAATAGCGCATGAATCGCTAATGGATCCAATCCCAAAAACGGCTCATCAATAATATACAAACTCGGCTCTACTAAAAAGGCACACAAAATCATAACCTTTTGCTTCATCCCTTTGGAAAAATTAGCCGGAAACCATTCCAAACGCTTCTCCAAACGAAAGGTCGTCAATAATTTTTCTGCGCGCTGAAAGGCCACTTCTTTCGGAATATCGTAGGCCATCGCTGTGACTTCGATGTGCTCACGTAACGTCAATTCTTCATACAAGACCGGTGTTTCTGGAATGAAGCCGATTTTTTTGCGGTACGCTTGGGCATCTTCACTCAATCGTAAGCCATCGACGGAAATAGTGCCTTTGATGGGCTGTAACAGACCAATAATTTCTTTGATCGTCGTACTCTTGCCCGCTCCATTTAGCCCGATGAGGCCGACTAGTTCCCCATTGTTCACGTCAAAGGAGATATCTTTTAAGACAGGCACTTGGCCGTAGCCACCTGTTACTTGCTTTACTGTTAATGTCATGTATCCATCCTCCACTTTGCTCATTATTATACCATGGACCAGCTATCGAACCAATAATTCTACGTGCGGCAAATTCCTGTCATTTGTGGTAAACTATAAAATGGAAATTCAAGAAAGGAGCGGATTTTTTATGATAACAATGGATACAATTATTCGTGAAGGACATCCTACTCTCCGAGAAATAGCAAAAGAAGTAACCTTCCCACTGACAGAGCAAGAACAACAATTAGGACAGGACATGTTCGAATTTTTGGTAAATAGTCAAGATCCAATCAAAGCAGAAGAGTTGCATTTACGCGGTGGTGTCGGCTTAGCTGCCCCACAAGTCAACGTCTCAAAACGCATGATTGCCGTACTTGTACCAAGTGAACAAGAGGATGGCGAACCAGAATTTGCTGGTGTCTTATACAATCCAAAAATTGTGAGTCATTCTGTACAGGATGCATGTCTGGGTGATGGCGAAGGCTGTCTGTCAGTCGATCGCGATGTACCAGGATACGTCGTGCGCCATGCACGTGTGACGATTGCTTATCAGGATGAGACGGGTGCGGCTCACAAGATTCGGCTAAAAAACTACCCTTCGATCGTGGTGCAACATGAAATCGATCATTTGAATGGTGTCTTATTTTATGATCGCATTAACGCAGACAATCCTTTTGCAATCAAAGAAGGCGTGTTAGTACTCGAATAAAAAAATGAGGCGCTCATTTTCCTTGCAAAAAGCATGTAGATGCCTTTTGCAAGGTTTTTTCTTATGAAGGGGATGAGTTGATGTTTATTGATATGCATTGTGATACCTTACTAAAGCTTTATGAGCACCCAGGTACAAAGTTAAACGAAAATACGTTCCAGATTGATTTACAGCGCATGAAAAAAAGCCTGATTGACCTACAAAACTTTGCAATTTTTATTGAGCTTGGGACGGTTGCTGATCCGTATGTTCGTTACCAAGAAATGCTTGCCATTTATCAAGCTGAACTAGCTGCCAATCAAGACTTGATTCGGCCAGTACTGACTTACGACGACTATATTAGCAATCAAAACGAGCACTTGTTGAGCGCGATGCTCACGATGGAAGAAGGTGCACCGCTTGCCGGTCGCATCGATCGTCTGGAGCAATGTTACCAAGATGGTGTCCGCATGCTGACATTGACTTGGAATATGGAAAATGAACTTGGCTTTCCCAATGCCAACTATGTCGATCCGGCTACACAAATATTGACCAATCTTGCGCAAAAAGGCTTAAAGGCCGCTGGTAGAGACATCGTGACACGCATGGCTGAATTAGGCATGATCATTGATGTCTCGCACGGCTCTGATCAGCTTGTCTGGGATGTCTTGGCGACGACAGCTGTGCCTTTTGTCGCCAGCCACTCGAACTGCCGATCCCTATGCCCGCACAGTCGCAACTTATCTGATGAACTTATCCGAGCGATTGCCGAGCGTGGCGGCGTTATCGGTCTGAATTACTTTGCCGATTTCATTACCTTTGACTCCTCGCTTTCGCTACCAGTCCAATTAGCCAAACATGCGGATCACTTAAAAAATATCGGTGGCTTGGGCTGCATTGGTCTTGGGTCTGACTTTGACGGTATTCGTCCGAGTGAGGACTTACCAGATATTTTAGCCGTCGAACTACTGGTAGATGCCCTGCAAAAAAATGGCTTTACCGCTCGCGAAATCGATGCAATAGGCTATCAAAATGTCGCCCGATTGTATAAAGACCTACTATAAGAAACGCCTTTCACTACAAGCCAAAAGACCAGAACACCCAACCGGATGTTCTGGTCTTTTCATGTGATTCATGGAGCAACAACATGTTTCATTCTTCAAATAATAGGTTTTTCTTACGTAAAGCTTGCTTAATTTTGCCGACTTGCTCCATCGATTCACAGCGCACCGTATGGAGGTGAACGCCATTGGTAAGATTGGAGAGCAGCTTTTCTTCACTAGCCGCGTAGGCTTTTAAAAATGTCGCAATATCTTCTTGCGTGCGAATACCTAAGCTACCTCGTAATTCGCCATAAAGCAGATGATCGACAATCACATCGACTACTTCACCATCAAGAGAAACAATCGTCGTTAACTCTTCTTCGACTTGTTCTGGACGGTGACAGACAGCGATTTTTGCGACCACACCTTGCTCCTCTTTTTCAAGTAGATACCCACGCGCAGTCGCCAATATCGCTTCCCCACTCGCTCGTAATAACGCAATATCCCCGACAATAATTTGCCGACTTACCGCATAGTTTTGAGCCAAGCGACTCGCACTAAGCGGCTGGTCAGACATACGTAATTGCTCCATGATGTCTTGACGTCGCGTTTCTCCATCCATCACTTGTCCTCCATTTGCTGTGATTGGAACGTCCGTGAATGCTTCATGACATCACGGAAGGTATCGACAATGGCTTCTTCAAAGTCCGACTGTTTCACTTCACGGCGAACAGCCTGTAACACCTCATTTTCTCGATTGCTGTCTAAGACGGCAATTTTTTGCTGACGTTTTTCCTCTGAGATAGCCGTCACCACCATCATGCGTTCTTCCAATAAATGGACCAATTTTTGATCAATAGCATCGATTTGTTTTCTTTTTGCGCTCAAGGGTTGTGCGTCATCACTTGCCAACTCTTGGATGATTGTAGCAGGATTGCCTGCTATAACGACATTGGCAGGAAACGACTTCGTCACGACGCTCCCGGCACCGACCACGACATTATCACCTAATGTCACACCAGGCAAAATAATAGCACCGCCACCTAGCCAAACATTGTCCCCGATGGTAATCGGTTGTCCATTCTCTAACCCACTATTGCGTTTAGCCGGCTGAAGTGGATGGCTAGCAGTATAGAGCTGAACATTAGGTGCGACCATGCAATTGTCCCCAAACGTAATCGGGCAAACATCCAATAACGTCACATCAAAGTTCGCATAAAAATTTTTCCCGACTGAAATATTGTAGCCATAGTCAAACCGAACATTTGGTTCCATGTAAATATGATTTTCGACATGGCCAAATGTTTCCTTTAATAATTGCTCTCGTATATCATTGTTGGTTTCTTGATTAATTACCGCCATTTGTTCTCTAGCAAATGCTCGATCAGCTTCTAATTCTGGATCGGCTGAAAAATACAATTCGCCAGCAATCATCTTTTCTTTTTCACTTTTCACGGTTGGGCCTCCTTTAATTTCTGATATAATGCTTGAAAAAAATCAACCGCATTGCCAATCAGCTGTTCCTTTTGTCCTCTTAAATGAATTGGTGTTTGATTGACAACAAACACTTGGGCATTTTTTTGTTTATATTCTATTAAATCACAAAATGGATGCACTTGAAAAGTTGTTCCGACAATCACCACAATATCGGCTGCTTCTACCGCACGGACAGCTTCCTTGATGGTTTGCGGTGTGAAGCCTTCTTCATACAAAACAATTGCTGGTCTTAGTCTACCACCACACAGATGATGATCAGATGCAAGATAGTCCGCATAAGGTACTTCTTTACCACACGATTGACAATACACATGATACAATGAACCATGAAAATTCACGACTTGGGTCGAACCTGCTCGATCATGAAGCCCATCAATATTTTGTGAAACGACCCACACATTGTGCGTTTTTTCCAATTCATGGATGGTTTGATGAATGACATTTGGCAGTGCATCCGGATGGTACAGTTGCTTGATAAAAGAATAAAACTTCTCCGGCTCTCGCTTTAAACAGGTCGCACTTAGCAAATACTCTGGTTGATCAAGTCCTTGGTAGATACCATGCAACGAGCGGTAATCAGGGATTCCTGAAGGTGTCGACACACCTGCACCTGTCAAAAACGTAATCGACTTAGCTTGTAAAAGTTGTTCAATCATTGCTGTTTCTTTTGTCATTTTACTCACCTCATGGCTATTATACGTGCTGATCGTCGATTTGTTAACTCTGGCCAACAAAGGAAGAAAACAAGATACACTCATGACATTCTTCACAAAAAGTGATACAATAACGATGATATAAGCGAGGTGAAAATAGATGTTAGCTGAAATTTTTTATTGGGGTTTGATTTTTATTAACATTGCTTGGATTGCGATTAGCCTTTATTTTTCTATCTTTTATTTTGCTCGGAAAGAAAATGGTAATTTATGGGCATTTGGTTTCTTTAATGTTCTTTCATTCATTGTGTTAGCACTTTTAATTGTTGTCTATCACACTTGGGGCTGGGGAATTACTCAGTACTCAAACTTTGTGTACTTATTGATGGCGATCTTAGCTGTCATGACTGTCCTACAAGCATTTCTTGGCAAAGAACCTAAGCCACAAACTGCAAATTAAGTAGACTAAATCTGTCTCTTATACACATCTAACGCTGCCGACGACTTAATAGGTGTAG
>ENA-OWZU01000311-OWZU01000311.1-human-gut-metagenome-genome-assembly--contig:-NODE-311-length-16417-cov-32.523836_pt1 | contig 16417 bp, 15 predicted proteins | sample MGYA00249263_ERZ652121 | MGnify/ENA primary metagenome ERZ652121 (study PRJEB26925, sample SAMN05827113) | human gut metagenome | biome: ENVO:2100002; feature: ENVO:00000062; material: ENVO:00002003... | reverse complement strand
ATTCCACTGTGTTTAACGGTTCAAATTGCACCAAGTTTAACAGTGGTTTAGAACATATGTCAATTGTTAAAGATACATCATTTTGTTCGAACCGTACTAAATTTAACAGTGGTTTAGAACTCAGTGAGCTTTGTTAAACTCTTTGTATCTTTCAATCATCTTTGGCGTTGCCCATTTTGGAATGCCTTCAAAAACTTCCAAAATTTGAACTCCTTTGTGGTGAGCTAATTTATATTTGTCATCATATAAATAAACTCTATTTCGTATTTGAAGTCCTTTTTCTTTGACTTTTCCAACATATTCCCATTTACCTTCAATGTTTTTTTCTATAACCGAATAGCAAATTTCAACAAACCTACATAAATTGATTTCTTCTTTTCTGATATAGTTAGCTTTTCTCATCAATATTTCTTTATTCATACATTACTCCTGTTAAAATTTCAACTCTGAAGCGACAGCCTGTAAGTGGTCATAAAAAGATTTTTCGGCTTCTTCTTTTTTCTGTTCTTGCTTAGTTTTATCTAACAACATTTGTCGCTCAGTTTCATTAGCTTTTTTAACACATTTTATAAGTGTAGGTTTGTGGTATTTGCTGATTTCTTCAATTGTTGTTCCGTCCAAAATGATATCATCCCCAACAACGCTAGCTATAAAAGGACGATGCATAACAGAAAACATTAGAGGATTATTCCATGTTTCAACAAAGATTTTTTTCCATTCAAAACTTGGAGCCTTGGACAACTTTAAAGCGACTTTATACAGATCACTTCCTATAGTGCCATCATTTCTTGGAGGCGTTGTTTTCTCAATGTCTACGCCTACAATTTGCGTATCAATATATTCAAAGTCAGTTGTTGTACCAGACTCTGTTTTTTGTTTAGCTGTGTTGTTTACAGGTTTATGTTGAACTTCCTTTTGCTTATTTAAAAGCAATTCACATAACATATCAAAGCTTTTTTGATAATTTGGATCACCGTCTTTAAGAATTACAGCACTTTTACCTACTAAAAAATCAGGTAATACTGTTTCTGGGTTTCCTTCTCGTACAATAGGAATATATTTCTCATCGTTTTCTTTAGTGAAAAGCTCTTCAAACATAAAGCTTCCTTCTAATCCAGCACTAGCGTGTCGATTGTTTGCCTTTTCTTTGAATTCTGTAGTACATATAACAAGAATATATTCAGCCTCACGGGTGTTTTTCTCCAGAAATGTAGCGAGGCTTCCTCCAAATTCAATGCCATATTGATCAAAATAAACATTAATCCCTTTGCAGATTAATGCATCCACAAAGGATTTAACCCATTGTGAATGTTGATATGAATCCCATGAATAAACAACAAATACTTTAGGCGTTTTATTTTCAGTCTGCATAAATAATCTCCATTTCTATCATTAGTTAATTTTTCGACTATCCACAATCTAAGGTTGAAACCACTGCTTTCACCAGTGCCAGCCAGAACTGATTTTCAACCCATTCTTGCAGTTCATGCTTCTTCGACAGACATCTACATATACTATACAAGCTGTATGCCCGAAGTTCCTGTCTCCACATGCGTTCGGCTTTCGCCTGTTCCAATACAACTCACTGCTTTATTATGTATATTATACATTATTTACTATTACAAGTTCGAGGCATCTGCTTAGTGATTTCAAAGCGAGGACTTTCTTTCACCTACTTTTTAACCTTGTATTGCGGACAGTTCTCATTTCTATTACTTTCAGTTTATGTAGGGGTTTTGTACAAGTTTTGTACATTTGGACTAAAAATTTTTTTCAGTTACGGAATTACCCTTTCGTTACGGCAATCGTATCACTTGGTAATGGTTTTCTGAAGTTGTTCCATCCTTTTTTTCTTCGTAACATGACTGCCAAGACCAAACCCTTTATATACGGCTATACGCTTAAGTTCGTTTCCAACCAATCCAATTGGAGTCATAACCATTAAAAATTGAATAATCATCCCAAGAGACCCTTGAACAGCATTGCTTTGGGTTTGCCCTGCGTTTAAACCAATCGAAACACCTATTTGACTCGCATCAATTCCGTTCAGAAGTCGAATGATAAAATATCCTCCGATAAGAGATCCGATATAAATAAACATCTCTTTCTTAATATCTATAATCATTTGAGGACGGTCTGAAGGCACCATGATATAGGATAAAATTGCCGATGCAACACAGCAAAACACTCCAATAAGAATGATTTTACGTCCTAAGAATGCGTATAATGTAACTGCGTACAAAGTCATAACAAATAGTAACAGATTCGTTCCAAAAATCTTCAAAGCCTCATAGCATTTAACACCAAAGGTTTCAGTTTCGTAACGAGCTGCTTCGTAATCTTTATTGATTGCCATTTAAAATCACCCAGCCTTTCTAAATAACCTTACGTTCATCATCGACCACTTTGTACATGATTTCGTGGTATTCAAGAACGCCTATAATAATAAAAGCTACCATACACGCAATGTACAGCAGGTATGTCTGAACATAATAACTCAATGAGTTAAAACCGTTTATAAGAAAAGTTAAAAACATATATTAGCTCCTCCTTTTCCTTTACAATTAGCCTCAGGGCTCGTCCCTAAAGCCCCAATCTGCCATTCGGCATGGGTTTATACAACAATTGTTCTTTCTGACAAAGAGTATAAACACTATCTTGGAGTCTGTTGACTCCGCTGGTTGTTAACACATCCCTAAGCCCGAATTCTGCTATTCGACACAACCTAAAAATGGGACAAGCCTTGATTTTCTCGACAAAGGAAGATTTTTCAATAGCGCAAAAAGAAAAGACTCATCTTTCGACAAGTCTCTTTGCTATTGAATTGTCGCTACTTGTCTAGCAAGCAAGTAGAAGAACACCTCAGCCAAGAGATGTTCAGAAACGCATGTGCCTTTCACACTTTCTTCCTTGGCGTTTCGCAAGTCCCAGAACCTCGTAAGGTCTGGTGTCATAAGTAGTCGGTCTGACACAGCTCTTGGCTGTGCGCTGCCTTTTTCTATTCCACTGCTTTAAACGGTTCGAATCGTACTACGTTTAACAATGGTTTAGAACCTAATGTTTTGAACCAACGGTAATTCGATTATCCTGTAAACGAAGGAATCGCCCTGACTTTAATTCAGTCAACGTTCCTACAACAATAGTAAGATTTGTCTTGCTTTTTCTTTTCATTTCCGCATATTTATTTGCCTGCGATAAAACATGAGCTTTAGTGGTATTCTTGTCTACGACAATTCGAATTTCCCCACCTGTTGTAAGAGCCGCTTTATCCATCTTTTTAAAGAACTCCTGATCGTGATGGTTTCCTCTTTCCACTTCCCAGAAAGTTTTACGTCCTTGAAAGTCAGCTGTAATGTCTGGCGTGTAAGATAAACTATTTCCAATGTCGATACGATTTACTTTGCTGTCCATACAAACGTTTTCATGACCTCCGGCTTCTAAAGCTTTGGCGGTGTATTTAATCAAATACCCATGATCAATATTGTCATGCATTTTAATAATACGTGACATTTCATCCAGACAAGGATTCTTTTGATACAACTTTTTAAACATCGCCTTTCCTAAATCGGTTAAGCTCCATAACATCCCGTTTGAAAGAACAGGGTGCTTTTGCGTTTGAACAATGTGACTTTCTTTTAGTTTTCCTAATGTAGTTGTAGCTTGAGTTCTGCTTGAGAACTCGTTTAAAGAAACTGCATATTCAAGAATATCATTTGTTTCATTGAATCCTTTTTCTCCCAACACTTTCAATAGTGTGTTTTGAAGAATATCCATTGTTTTACGTACATCGTTTAAATCATATGGCTCTCCATCCATAACGACAATTGAGTCGTCATTGGATGCAACTGATGTTGCTGTGGGCTCGTTGTCAAAATCTGGCTCTGGAAGCTCTGGAAAATCGAAATCATCCGGCGTATCTGCAAAATCATTCAAAGAAATATCAGGAACATCCGTCTCGTCTAAATTAACAGCCTTTTCAGGTAGTTCTGAAGGTGCTGAAAAGGATGAATGTTGTATTTCATATTCAAGGTTGCTGATACGAGCTTCTGCTTCTTTGAGCTTTTGACGTGTTTGAATCAGTTGCTTGCTGATGTCGTCTCGTTCACTTTTTGTTTGCGTGTATAAAGTTTGAAGCTGATGAATCGTTTTTGTCATCTCTGATTTCTGAGAATAATAATTATTGATGATAAAATCTCTCAGTTCTGTATCGCTGTATTTTGCAATCTGATTGGGACCGCCTAACTGCATATCGCCGTATTCGCTGTCACAGACTTTTTCAGCAACAGCACTTAAGCAGTCTCTTAATTTTTTTGCACGGCTTGTAGCCTTGCCTAATGCTGAATTCCCTTCTACGACCTGTTCTTCAAGATGTTTTTGATATACATCCTGCTGGTCTTGAAGTGGCATAGGGCGTCGCATTGCACCTCGTCTTGTCCGTCTGGTACTGCTCGTTGAAAATCTAGCCATTTTTTTATCACCCCTCTGCCATATTGCGGAATAAATTCGCTTCTATCAATTCACGGTTCTTCTTGATTTTGTTCAAATCTTGAAGATATTCTTTAATGACTTCTTCACGATAGTCTTCGTAATCACTTGCATCTTTATTTTTGATTAGATTTTGAATACATTCCTGAATACTGATGGAAAAATTAATCAAATCCTGATGATAAGTCGTGTAATCTTTCGGAACGCTGAGCGTCTTTGAGAATGTGTTCGTCTCCTTTTGAAGATTTTCCTGCTCACGAGTCAGCTTTGCTGACATGTTTGTGTAATCACTTGGTAAATAATACGTATCTTCATCAAATGATTCATCCATAGCAAGAATCGTATTTAAAAGGCGGTCGGCTTTCAGCACATAAGCTCTTTCTTCGAAAAGCTGTTCTGACACAACATAAGCATTTCCTTCAGAATCGAAATCAGTGTTGTACCAGCCCCATCCTACAAAAGCAATAAAACAAATAAGAACACCAATCAAAACCTTGGTAAGAGTGTTTTTAGGATTTCGATATACGATATCCGGATATTCATCATCTTCAAGCTCGTTGCCGTCGATGTCGTAATATACTGGCTTTCTTGGCTTATCTTCATCTTCCTCGTTAAGCTTTTCCTTTGCCTTTTTCTTCAGCTTAGGCTTTGGATTTTGCTTAGCTTTCTTTTTAGGACGGACTTCAGGAATGTCGTCGTAATCCTCAGAATCATCGTCATAATCAAAGAGGTCTGACATATCATTTACATCTTCTAAATCATCATTTTTGTTCTTCTTGCTAAATAATGAGAATTTTTTGTGCTTTTTAGAAGGTTTGTCATAATCACTATAGCTATCATAGTCATCATAATTATCATAATCATCGTAATCTCTTCTTTTTTTATGAGATTTTCTTTTGCTTTTTTTAGGAATCTCATCCTCTTCAAAATCATCATCAAATAAAGAGGAAAGCTGTTCATTCAGACGTTCTCTTTGTTTTTTTGACTGCTGTCCGTCTTGATCAAACATATTCTTTCCTCCGTTTTATTATTCGGCTACTTCGGCTTTACGGGCTTCTTTACGAGCTTCTCGTTTTTCCTTGATAGCTTTATTTGTATCTTTCATGTGTTCTAAAGCTTCTTCAACAGGAGCTTCTTCCATTTCATCGTTAGACTCTCCTAAATCATTCACAACAGAACCTGCAACCATACGTTCTTTCGCTTCTTCTAAAGTGATACGTTGAGGTGTGACTTTTGCTGCAATAATTTCGTGTGTTGGATATTTAAAGGATTGTTCTGAATATTCTCCACAGTGCTTACATCTAAAAGGAATATCCTGAACAAATTCACGTTCCTGAATTACCCCTTCAACAAGCACAAAATCCCCTCGTTTTACATATTCACGAGCATGATCGCTAACACGCCCAAAGCAGGCAACCTGAGGAAGATCAAATGATTCTACAGAGAATCCTTCTGGAGCTGAATCTTTCAAATGCTGTTCCAATCCTTTTGGACGGTTGACTACTAATTGAAATTTAGCCGGAATCGATTTAGAAACATTTTCCGCACGTTTACGAATAGGATTTCTAACAATACCCATGGCAACAATACGGTTGATACCCACAGAATCATCTAAAGAAATTCCATGAGAAAGGTTAAAATCATATAATACAATATCCGATTCAGTTGCACGACGCAGTCTACGGCTTTCTTCACCACAGTGTGGACAAACAAAGTATTTTTCACGGATATATTCTAATGTAACGATACGAGCCGACTGACACACAAGATAATCTCCTGTATGAATTTCTTCTAATCCACGGTCAATCAGAGAATCGTTGATAATCAAACAAGTTAAACGTTCTACTCGTCCGCCTAAATCTTTACGATTAATGTCAAGCTTGACTTGTAAAGCGTTTCCGAAAAATGAATTACTGAAAAATGCTGGTTCCTCGGCTACGATGCCGGCAACCATTGCTTTATTGATACCCATACTCTTATTACCTCCTTGCCGGACGCTTAAAGCATCTCTGTATGCATTTCTGGGCTGAACAGCTTTACTGCTGCTCATCTAATACAATTAGCCATACTACTAATCCTACAAAAGACGATACTGAGCGAAAAAACTTAATATCGTTGCAAATTAATGACGACGGCTCCCACGACGCTGTCGAGGAACTTGACTTGATTCCTGCCCTCTTGATGACGATTGGCGTTGACTTTCATATTGTCCACGCTGATATGTTTGAACACTGCCTCGAGCATTGTTTCCGTCGTTATCTAATACGGATTGCCTTCTAGGTGGTTCTTGTGATTGCTGATTTTGCTGGCTTGTTGTTTCACGACCACGAACATCATCATTTACGTACCCTACAATCAGAGCACAATTGTCAGGACACTTCAAATCTTCTGCCTTTTGCAACACAGCATCTGTTGCTTTCGATATATCATCTGAATGATTGAACAACTCTTCAAGTATCCCTGCTGGACCTGTTACATGCAAAAGTCCGTCTGTTGTTAAATACAGTATATCATCTGGGTTTAGATTTGTTTTTAAAATATCGACAACCGGCTCATTAAATGCTCCAATTGCGGATGTAAGCATTCCACGCTTTGGATTTTCACGCCAGTCTTCTCCAAGTTTCCCCTTCTTATATTCTTCATATGCAACCGAATGAATGGTGTTAACCAAATTATCATTTCCAGCACTTACTTTATGAAGCTCACAGTTTCCAATTGAAGCTGATACCATTTCTAAAGATAATTCATCAATAACACAAACAATCAGCGAAGCATATAATGAACTGTATTTTTCTTCCAAGGCTGCCATTGTAATGAAACAACGACTCAACCCGAAAATCATAGAATCGAGAGATTCTCCAATCATATCTAAATTTACGTTTTTTTCCGACCCGTCTGGGTTTAAAATTGCATGAGAAAGCCAGTCGGATGCAATCGTTGTAACTAGTACACCTGAATCAACGTTTCCAGATGTTGATCCGTTTCCATCAGCAACCATTAAAACAACATATTTGCCAATCCTGCCAACATAACAGGAATCTTCCATGAACTGCCCTTCACATTTTGCTTTGTTTCCATAGGCAAACAAACTCATATTAAAAGACACCTCCCATAATTTCATTATATATTTTATACATTACTTATGCAATTCACTAACATAGTGATTGGAATTTGCACCGCTAGTTCATGTATAATATACGTGAAGGAAAGTGATTCGTATGGCTTTTAAATTAAATATTCCGGCTAGCTTATATCCAAATCAGCGACCTGTAAATAAAACGACACAACCTCAGCAAAATAACCTACCAACGCCGATAAGGCTTCAATTCCAGACAAAAAACAATACAAATTCTGCACCAAATCAAGAAGGCCTCCTGTTAAATCAAAACATGCCACAGCCCTCTTTAAGACTGCACTCTGTAAAACGACCACGTACGTATAATCGGGAAATATTCTTGAAAGAATATCTTCAAAGCCTTTTGAAGTGGACATATAATCAAAATCCCGAATTTGCTATGTATCTTAAAGAGGATGAACTTACAACATGGTATATCAAGAATATGAAACACCCCGAATGGTTCACACAGGAAGAGTCAAGAGACTTTTTAAGTCTTGTTGCAGATATGACAGATTATATACGTCAGTATAAAGACAGTGCACAAACTTTCATTCAAACTGATGAAATTCAATGTATTTTAAAAGAGGTGATGGAATAATGTTTTCAAAAAGAGATTTTCCCACATCCTTATCATTCCCTAAAGATACGCCTATGTGGTGTGGATTGAATTTTCAAAATATCAATGGAGAAGATTTGCTTCTTTTCCGTGTTATTCTACAAAATGGAGCTTCGTTCTCAAAAATGATAGAGAAAGAATCAGGAGCTTTATTTGATTTTTCAACATCTGAAACAACGAATGAAGTGTTTGTTAAAGGAGATGTGTTCTTTAAAGCTTTGAGCGGAACAAATCTGTATAAAGGATTTGACTTGGAACTTAATGAAGATGAAGTACGAATCATAACCAACAAAAAAACAGCCATTAAAGTAGTAAAACCTCCGTTTACCGTTTTAGGACCAAATGGAAATGAAGTCTTTGCAGGACGAATCACAACCCCATCTGATTTGAAATCTTTACCAAGCATTTATGCAGTTCATAAACCAGCTCAAGATGAAAGACTCTCTGCGTTTTTATCAAACATTCATGTGACACACAACACAAATTCTGTTGACTTCTGGGCTACTTACGGAGGTATGTGGCATATGATTCACATACCCGTAACAGAAACCTCAGAATCAACAATAAAAACATCGAAACCAAGCTACGCTGTTTCTCCGTTTCTTTTAAAGAATATTGGATGTTTTAAAGAACCGCTAACTAAAGTTTCGATTATGAAGCATTCAGAAAAAGAGTATCTGATTGTTTTTACAAATGATGATGGAAAAATTCAAGTGTCTTTTCCGATGAGCTTAGATATCTGTCAGATACATTATCCTGAGATTCCAGATTATGTACAATCGAAACAACAGCCAGCAAGATACATTCATATCTCAGAAAAAGACCGAAAAGTTATTCTGAAAAATGTAGCTGTGAAAAACTATTATGTATTGCCTGAAATCTGGCAATATCTAAACAAAGTAAAAAAGCCTTTAGCAACTAGCTAAAGACCTTTTTTTTACTCTTTTCTTTTTTTACAGATAATCGCAATCAGTCCGATTGTTAATCCTCCTGCAACCAATAATGGGGTCCATGTAGAACCTGTTTTTGGAAGGGATGAGCTCCCTGAATAGAATGGAGGCTGATTGGTAATTGTGATTTGAATGTTATCTTCTACAGAACCTGCGCTTGATGTTGTCTGCGTTTTTGAAATCTCGTAGTTTTTACCAAGCAGAGTTGCTTCCGTGTTGTTCCATACTAAATCATTACTGATACCAATCGTCATACCTGAAGACACAGTCTTTTTGACAATAAATGAATAAACCTTATTGTTTCCAAATTCGTCAAGGTTATATGTATAGCCATGTGGGGCCTTTGTCTCCTTGAAGAAATACATCTTACCTTCTTTCAACTTCTTGAAATTGACTGCACCATCTGTGCCTGTCGTCTGTTCATCGACTTTTGTCTTGCATTCCGAATCACTGTACAGTGTAAATACCGCTCCTGACAAGACTTTCTTAGATTTGAAATCTTTTTTGATGATTCTAAGGTTTGTATCTGCTAATGAATCTTCTTCAGTAATCAGAATCACGCCTGAATTGTCATTTGCTGTTTTAATGTATGATACACCTGAGTTATCATCAAAGCCTGAAATCATTTCGATAATTCCATTTTTCTTGACCTCAAATTTAATAACAGTGTTGTTTAAAGAATAGATACTGTTACCGGCTTTCTTTTCTTTTAAAGTATGAACACCTACATCTAACGGAGTGATTTTATAGAATCCCTCTTTGTTCAACATCGTGTTTCCAGTTCCACCTGGCGTATATGTGATCGTTTCAGTTGAACCGTTTGGTTTTGTGTGTGTGAACTGAGTGTTGCTGATATACGTACCTGTTCCATGAGGAGCATTTTGTTCGTCCTCAACCTGAACGGAACTTTTTGCAACTTTACGGATATATAAGGCTTTTGGACCTACTCGTTCGTTGACGAAATCTGTTCTGATTTCAAGATTGTTTGTTTTAATGTTACCACTGTATGAACCATGCCCTAATGTTTTACGTGTTGAATTTGTGTTCATATCAAAAGAGCCTAAATCGTATATTGTATTATCTAGTTTTTCATATTTATCAATATATCCATGACCTCCAGAATTGACGCCATTGTTCAAATACACTTTAAGCCGAACATCCCATTCGCAATTGATCACTCGATAATCAACATCTTGTATTGTTGGATTATAATATTGTTCTTTATATTTTGCATGATCTGTTGGAAGGATATATCCGTCCGGAACAGAAGTTTCTTTTATATAGTAAAAGATGTTAGGCAACAACCCTTCGATATAGGCGTCTCCATTTTTGTTCGTTGTCATAACCCCAACTAAAGAATCTTCAGAACAATCATTTTTTGTGTAAACAGAGAATTGAACACCTTCAATAGGATCTCCGTTTGTGTCCTTTTTGTTGATATGATATTTATATCCTTTTGCTACGTCACATATTGTTAAAAGCTGTACATATGTATTTGTTTTTGTAGCTGTCCCTGATGCATTGTGAACATCACCCATCTGTGTTTTTAGCACAGTGTTTTCAGAATCACTGATACCAGATAAAACATCGATTGAACTATCTGAATTTACTCTAAATTTAACAACTGTTGGGTTTACTTTGTATGCATCCTGTGATGGCTTCAATTCTTTAATAGAATGAATACCAACTGGAAGATTTGTTATTTCTGTATAATAAGACCAGCCAGGACTTTTCCCAAATGGGTAATCCCCAAATGTTGGATTATAAGTCAATGTTTCAGTTGCCCCATTTGGCAATGTATGAATAAATGTTGTACCTGTTAGTCGAGACATATCCATTGGCGTCTGTGATGCTTGATTTATACCATCTCGCTGACTACATTTTTGGAAATAAATACCGTAGGCTTTTGTATTTGTAGGTCTATTTGTTAATTCCTGTGTTGTCATTTTTATCTGCTCTTTACCGGTTGTATTGGTATCGATATTGGCATAGTAAACAGTATTGTCTATAGAGTAGTTTGCTGAAGCAGCTTTGATTTCCCTCATCGTTACAACTCCGGCGGGAAGGATAGAACTTCCTTTGTCGTTTTTATATAGAGGGGAGTTCCCAGAACCATATAAAAATTCAGGAGCCACCTGAACGATTCCGTTGGCGTCTGATTTAAATTTCCATGTAGCTGAAGCGGTTTTCCCGTTTAGCTCACTTACATTTGAAATATTCAATCCTTTGTACATTTTAACTTCATAAACTACATCGTTTAGATTTGCACCTGTTATGGCGTCTGTTTTATGAATCAGTTTTGGTGCCAAAACGTATTGTGGAGCTTCCATAATGTTAATAAATCTTTTATTATCACCTAAAGCAACTTTTAATGTGTAATATGATTTAGATAATGAATAACCTTTTGGTGCTGAAATCTCCTGAAGATAGTATGTACCTGGATCTACGGCAACACGATTTGACTGTCCATTTCTGTCAAGTGTTAATACTGCAACACGATTTTTAAATGCTGTGTCTTTATAAAGTCCATAAGTACATCCTTCAAACGTGTATAAAGCATTGTTGCTTGAAATACTTTCGTTAGATGATTTCTTTTCAATACTCAAGTAAGCTTTTGTATCCTTCTTGAACGCTAATTCAAATACAGTACCTACAGTTTGAGGGGTTGCTCCACCGAACATATGAAGGTTTGTTTCAAACCCGAATACAACGTGTACATATCCGTTAATAGTACGTTTATCTAAAACACGTAAAGTACATGATGGAAAACGAATAGCTCTTGCATCGCTTTGGCTGATTGTTCCAACACTTTGCTTGATGTGATGACAGAAAGCCTGAATAGCCCCGTTAAATGTAGTTGGGTCAGCACCTGCGCCGCCATTACCGCCACCGACCCAGTTGCCAGCCATAGCACTTCCATCAGCATTTCTGTAGGTAAAATCAATTGTTGAACCATTCATTGTAATAGATGTTGGAGTCCCTAAACCAGATTCAGTATAAGCACTCTCTCCACCGTCGCCGACAATCCAGTCGACGTTTTTAAAATAAGGAGCTCCTACACGGCTTTGATTCCAGATGTTGGCAGGGGACCCGTTAATTGGAGCTGCAGGATATCCGTTGTTTCCAAACTTACCTGTGACATTGATAGCACTTCCTACTTTGAAAACATCTTTTGTGTTTGCTCTTAAATAAGCCAAAACGCCAAGCTGATCTACAGTTGTATTACCCATAGCAACACCAGTATTAGCACTAGCTTTGCGGAATAATGATTTTTTTGTAGGTGTAATTTTAATCTTCATGCTGTAGATACTCGAACCATACACAGCTAAGCCTAATTGTCCTGAATCTTTGTCATAAGCAATTTCGTCTGCATCAAGAGGAGTTTTGCTGTCATTTAAATAGACACTGATATTATCCTTTGAAATATTCGCCTTTGTATCATCTGTTGCCAGTTGGAAACGAGAAGTCATGAAAGGTCTTAAAGCAACTGTTTTTCCAAATGCAGGCTTGATAAGACCATTTCCATCTTCAACTGTCGCTCTGATTTGTAAATCATCTTGAACGTTAACAGGAATCAGAAACTGAAACTGCAACTGAGAGAAATCTTTACTTTCATCTCCATCTGCTTTCTGTTCTTTTTTTATTTCTTTGAATACGTCAGGCTGAATTGTAATGATTTTTGTTTCTTTGTCGTATGTAACACCTTCAGTAATCATTTCTCCAAAGTCATTACCACGAGCACAATCCCAGTCATAAGCGTCAGCAATTGCAAAACCGTTTTTAAATGGCGTATCTGCTAAGATTTTATATGTTCCGTCTTCAGCTTTATACACGCTAGCTTGTTCTTGCATCTGTGTATAGATAGTTGTTTTAGGGTCTTTGTCAATTAAAGCTGATGTCAGTGTATCCTCTGGTGTAACAGCTCCAGGAATCGCATACATATATTTCAATACAACCTGTTTGGATGTATCCAGAGTCATTTCTGATTTATTGAATTCTTTTGTTCGTTTATATTCATAATCGGCTTCATCTAGATTCACGTCTGTATCAATAACGTCAGACGCATCAACTTCTTCCTCTTTAGGAATTTCCTCATCAACTGGTTCTGATTTTGCAACATTTGAATCTTCTTTTGCTTTGTTGTCTGCTTTGTTGAAAGCAATTTCATAGTTGATTTCTTCAGAAGCAACAACATCCTTTTTGTCATATGAACTTGTTCCTTCTGGAATTCCAGTGATTTCTTCTCCATTTCTTTTTACAGAAGCGATAGTAGAATCTGCGTCAAGTATAAGCTTGACTTCTGTTCCTTCTTCCAAACTGCACACATAATCGCCATCTGTGATTGTATGTTCTTCATCATTGTAAGTAATTGTAGCTCTGCCAGTACCATCACCCGTGATAGTGACAGAATATTTAGTGCCATTTTCGGCAAAAACAGTATTAAGACCGTTAGAACCCAGCATACATGTAACAGCTGTAATCAGTGCCATGAAAATGCCGAACATTCTTAACGGTTTAATTTTGTGTTTAAGTCTGCCCATTGTAAAACCCCCCATATATTTCTATTTTTTTTACACAATACAATAAGCCATAAAACAAAAAAATCCCAATTATGGCGTGGGATTAGCGCACTCTATGACTTGCGAAGCTCTTCACTTTTTAATCGCTTATCCACAAAGGACTGAGCAAGCGATTGTTTGACTGACCTAAAATGGCAGATCATCGTAAGCAATATCAAAATCACTCACATTTTCAATATCAGTAGCAATTTCACCTACATCCAAGGACATCTTTAACTCCTGAGTATAATCATTTGAAGGCTCAGCAAGTTGAGGCTGAACTAGCACAGAATTTTGAGGCTGTACTTGAGCAGGCTGTTGATGTGAATTTTGAACATATTGTTGTTGATATGTTGACTGAGATTGATACGATTGCTGTTGAACAGGTGCTCCAGCATACGGCATTTGTGTATTTGGAGCCTGATACGTGTTTTGTTGTTGAACCCTTTGTGAATTTACAGGTTGATTTAATTGATTTTGTCTGGGGATCATCTGCAAATTCAACATATAGCATTTCTGGTTATTGATTGTCTTGAACATGAAAAACCTCCTTATTAATTACGTTTCCTTTTTCATCAGTGATAACACAGTCGACAGGTTTGAAGCCAAGCTTTTTGGCAATCTGGAATCCCTGATGAATTGTTTTGACAGCTTCTCGCTCGGTAATCATTTTGTCTTTATAATCGAAAACGATAATAAATTTACCGTCTTTTACATTAGCATGAATACTGCTTGTTTTTTGAATACCGTCTTTATATCCGGAAACAATTCGTCCAAATCTCGCAATTTCATCTGATGAAACATCGTCTGAAATTGGTACATATTTGCTCTGGCTTACTTTTGCGTTACGAAATTGACGACGCTGAGCTCCGGCATATTCATCTTGATTCATAAACTGCTGTTTGCATTGCTTTGACTCAAACGTCTGCTGTTCCATTAAACGAATCTGGTCGTTTTGCATTTTTAATGAATCCATCGTAACCATTAAAGACGCAATCATAGATGGATTCGATAAATCATCTGGAAACATCAGGAATCACTTCCCTTCTTTGAGAATTCTTTAATATTAAACCGATACAAAAGCTTGATATCCCCTTTTTTAAAGACTCCGACGTATCGTGAATCACAGGAGTTAGCACGATTATCCCCCATAACCCAGTATTCATCATCATTTAAAACAACAGGACCAAAATCATCTGTACTTGTTTCTGTTTCAAACGGCTCTTTAACCCTTTTATCGTTGATGTAAAGCTTGTTGTCTCTAACTTCAACTTTTTCTCCGGGAAGACCTATTACCCGCTTAATCCATGCTGCATCGTCAGAGATTTGTTCTGTGTTTTGATTGCTTACAATAACAATGTCGAAGCGGTCAATGTTTTTAGGAAAACTCGAAGCAAATACTTTGTCTCCATCCTGAAGATTTGGCAACATACTTGTTCCGTTGATTTCGACTACATTGCCTGGAAAAACAAAGAATCCAAAAGCCCCTAACATCATCATTGACATGAAAGCTGATGAACAGTAACTGTTGAAAAGTTTGTGCTTCTTCTTTGTATTTTGTTTTAATTGTGTTTTGTGTTTTACGTTTTGAACATGAGCTTGATTTTTTTGTTTTTGTGTAAAAGGCTCTTGATAAGATTGATGTTGAGAACAATTTTTATATTGTGACTGATATGGTTCTTCATACAAGGAAGAATCATCATATAAGCCATTGTCATAATACCACACATCATTATTGTACATATTTTCATGGTATGTATCTGTGTAATATGTATTTTGCTCCGAATAATAATCTTTGTTGTAATTTCTCCTGTTTCGATTATAACTGCAATGATCACCGTAGCCTTTTGAATAAGGTTGTGAAGCAGAAGAATACGACGTTTGTGCATTGTATGGATTAGCCCCATAAGTTGATTTTCGTGGCATTGACGTCCTCCTTTCGACATACTCTCATCATCAAAATGACAAGTACACTCTACCTAATGTATATTATACATTAATTAGATTGCAAAATCGTGTTGTACAGATAGTATCTGATTCCTTCGTTTCACGACTGAAGTCACGAGCATTCTGGATACAGATAGTAAAAAAGACCTGCTTTATTAACAGGTCTCTTCGCTATTGAATTGTCGCTACCTGCCTAGCGAACAAGTAGAAGAACATCTCAGCCAAGAGATGCTCAGAAACGCATGTGCCTTTCACACTTTCTTCCTTGGCGTTTCGCAAGTCCCAGAGCCTCGTAAGGTCTGGTGTCATAAGTAGTCGGTCGGACACAGCTCTTGGCTGTGTACTGCCTTTTTCTATTCCACTGTTTTTAACAGTAGTTTAGAATATATGGATTTGCCCCATAGGTTGATTTTCGTAGCATGATTCCTTCCTTTATACAACAAAGAAAGGCACCAATAAAAGGGCTATTGATTGCAACCAAATTTCCACCAACTATTCCCAAAACATCATCAAACCATCTGCTTAAAGCATCTGATGAGTTTTGTCCAGCTTTTTTCTTATTTGACAGAATTTATGAGATGCTAATGGGAAGTTTATGGGTTTTGTACATTTTTCCCAAAATTCCTCATTTTTTGAATTTAAGTTTACATGGGGGTTTTGTTCATTTTTTGTACAAAACCGCCTAAAATTGTGTGCCGGGCATGGCATGAGTTCAGTTGGAGATAAACCAACCACAGGTAGT
>ENA-OWZU01000304-OWZU01000304.1-human-gut-metagenome-genome-assembly--contig:-NODE-304-length-16706-cov-25.982704_pt1 | contig 16706 bp, 15 predicted proteins | sample MGYA00249263_ERZ652121 | MGnify/ENA primary metagenome ERZ652121 (study PRJEB26925, sample SAMN05827113) | human gut metagenome | biome: ENVO:2100002; feature: ENVO:00000062; material: ENVO:00002003... | reverse complement strand
TAGTTGCTATCATTGAGCTCTTTGCGAGAAATAAATTTATTGCGCTGTGCTTGATAGTGGTAGGAGTGGCAAATTTTACGATTGCATATAATTCTAAACAGAAATAACCTCTATCAGTAAATAAGTGCGGGAAAGTGTGGAAATATGATTAATCATATTGGTGGTTTTGCTGTTAAAGACCTTGAACGTTCTATTCAATTTTATGAATCTGTGCTTGCTCCTTTGGGTTATAAACTTCATCATCGCTCCGAAAAATCAGCAAATTTTTCGGACAGTATTTCAACAGATCCTTTTGGTGATTTTGCAATTTATGAAGGACAACCTTTCTCTTTTCATTTAGCTTTCCAAGCCAAATTTAATCAAGAAGTAGATGATTTTAACGAAGCGGCCATAAAGCTTGGTGCTAAAGGATATGGCAGGCCTGGCTATCACAAATATTTTCATGAAAATTATTATGCGGCTTTTATTTATGACCCTGATGGTTATGCTATAGAAGCAGTTTGCCATAATAATCAACCGCACTAGGATTTAACATTTTAAATGACAAATCTCTCAGTAGAAAAATTAAAGATTGGAGAACAAATGATTTTAATAACAGGTGGAAATGGACAACTTGGAACAGAGTTGCGTCATTTACTTGATGAACGTGGCATAGCTTATACAGCAACAGATGCTAGAGAACTCGATATTACTGACGGCGTCGCTGTTGATAAATTCTTTGATGAAAATAAACCTGAACTTGTCTATCATTGTGCGGCTTATACAGCTGTTGATAAAGCTGAAGACGAAGGTCGTGAACTTGATGAAAAAATCAATGTTGATGGAACTAAAAATGTAGCCGAAGCGGCAGCACGTGTTGGGGCAACACTCGTTTATATTTCAACTGACTATGTTTTTGGCGGAACTTTGCCAATTGGCCAAGAGTGGCCGGTTGATGCACCAAAAGCTCCTGAATCTGAATATGGACGGACGAAACATCTTGGTGAAGAAGCAGTTGTGGCTTCTGGTGTAAAACATTACATCATCCGTACTGCTTGGGTTTTTGGTTCTTATGGACCAAACTTTGTCTTCACAATGCAAAACTTGGCGACACGTTTTCCAGAATTAACTGTTGTTAATGATCAACACGGCAGACCAACTTGGACACGTACGCTTGCTGAATTTATGGTTTATTTGGTTAATGAAAAAGCTGATTTTGGTTTTTATCATCTAACAAACGATGCTGCGCCTGGTGAAGATGTGACTTGGTTTGATTTTGCCAAAGAAATCTTGAAAGACACAGATGTGCTTGTTAAACCTGTGGATTCAAGCAAATTCCCGGCAAAAGCAAAACGTCCATTTAATTCAACAATGAGTCTTGAAAAAGCAAAAGCGACAGGTTTTGTCATTCCAACATGGCAAGAAGCTTTAGCAAATATGCTTGAAAAAGGCGATTTGCGTGAAAATAAAGATGGCGTAAAAGGCGAAATTAACAAAAAATAATGACTCTGTCATTAAAATAAACTAATTGAAAATTCTGTCAGCGACCTGCAAAAGCTCGTCAGTACTGACAGAATTCTCATTTTGAGAGGCTGAAATAATCACTAAATAAATTTTAGTGAGTAAAAGGAACAACATGAAAAAACACGTTTTTATCATTGGTAGCCGTGGCTTACCAGCGAAATATGGAGGGTTTGAAACATTTGTTGAAGAACTCGTCAAACATCAAAATAATAAAAATATAAAATATCATGTAGCTTGTCAAAGTGAGAATTCAGACATGGCACTACCTGGAGAACATTTTGAGTATCTTGGAGCAGATTGTTTTGTAATTAAGTTACCCAAAATTGGTTCAGCACGTGTGATTGCTTATGATATTTTAGCCATTAATGCAGCACTTAAATATTGTAAAAAAGAAGAAATCAAAGCGCCTATTTTTTATATTCTTGGGAATACAGCAGGTGGATTTATTGGCCATTATGCTAATAAAATCCATAAACTTGGTGGAAAATTATTTGTCAATCCTGATGGATTGGAATGGAAAAGAACCAAGTGGGCAGCACCAATTCGTTCTTATTTGAAATTTGCTGAGAAAAAAATGGTGCGATATGCTGATTTGATTATTTCAGATAACGCAGGAATTAAAGAATATTTAACAAGTGAATATGGACAAGTTGAATCAGAAGTGATTGCTTATGGAACAGAAAAGTTCAAGTCCGATTTGACAGAATCAGAAACTCTGGTAAAATATAAAGTTAATGATTATTATTTGATTGTAGGACGCTTTGTGCCTGAAAATAATTATGAAACGCTAATTAGAGCCTTCATGAAAAGTTCAACAAAACGAGACCTTGTGATTATTACTAATCATGAAGGCAATGCTTACTTCAAAGAATTGCGCGAAAAAACGCAATTCGACAAGGATGCACGAATTAAATTTGTTGGAACAATCTATAATCAAAACGAATTGAGATATGTTCGTGAACATGCCTTTGCTTATTTACATGGTCATGAGGTAGGGGGGACAAATCCTGGATTGCTTGAGGCCATGTGGTCAACAGCGGTCAATGTTGTTTTAGGAGTCAATTTCAACCGGACGACAGCAGGCGATTCCGTCATTTATTTTGACAAGGAAAATTTACTGACAACTTTGTCAGAAGTTGAAAATTTGACCCCAGATGAAGGTCAAAGATTACACGAAAAAGCTCAGGCAATTATCGAAGAAAAATATACTTGGGAGCATATTTGTGCTCAATATGAGGACCTTTTCGCTCCAAAGTTTACTGATGAGTCTGAGCCTTTAAGAAAAATGGAGAACCTAGCCAGAGGCGGAGATGAGAGTTAATATTTTAATGTCAACCTACAACGGCGAGAAGTTCGTCGCTGATCAGATTGAGAGTATTCAAAAACAAACTTATACTGACTGGAATTTAATTATTCGTGACGATGGTTCAATTGATAGAACCTGCGAAATTGTTGATGATTTTGTCAGTAAAGACAACAGAATTAAATTAATTCGAGCTGAAAATGTTGGGGTGATTAAATCCTTTCATGAGCTTGTAACAGATAATAACAATGCTGACTTCTATTTTTTTGCTGACCAAGATGATTATTGGTTGCCAGAGAAGCTGTCAGTAATGCTAGAAGAAACTAAGAAACATGATAATAGTAAACCGGTTATGTATTATACAGATTTGAAAGTTACTGACAGAAACCTTAATGTGACTTCGGAATCCATGATACGCAGTCAGTCTGACCATGCAAATACAAAGCTTGTTCAAGAATTGACCGAAAATACGGTCACAGGTGGAGCGAGTATGATTAATCATGAGCTTGCACAACTTTGGCAAAGTACAAATGATATTATTATGCATGATTGGTATTTGGCAATTGTAGCAGCTGCACTCGGTGAGTTGGTTTATATTGACCAACCTACTCATCTTTATCGTCAGCACGATTCTAATGTTTTGGGAGCAAGAACCCTCTCAAAACGGATAAAAAAATGGATACACCCAAACTTATGGTTTGAAAAATATTGGTGGCTCATTACAGCCAGTCAAAAACAAGCTCAAAAATTACTGACAGAAAATTTGTCACTAATGTCGGAAGCTGATAGAGCACTTGTCAGTGATTACGTCAATATTTTAAAGCAACCAAAAGCAGAGCGTCGACAAATTCTTGATCGATACAATTTACGTAAAAATAAAAATTATCATACAAGAATTTTTCGCGCACTTATCATCACAAAATTTGCATATAAAGGAAAAAAATAAATGAATTTCTTCAGCCGTAGAAATCAAATTCTACTTAAAGAGCTTGTTAAAACTGACTTTAAATTAAGGTATCAAGGATCTGTTATTGGATACTTATGGTCAGTTTTGAAACCTATTTTACTCTTTGTAATTATGTACTTAGTGTTTGTACGTTTTATGAGATTTGGAGCGAGTACCCCCCACTTTGCTGTAGCACTTTTACTAGGGATTACGGTTTGGAATTTCTTTGGTGAAGCGACAAATGTTGGAATGTTATCCATTGTCAGTAGAGTCGATTTATTAAGAAAGGTCAATTTTTCGAAACCTGTCATTATCTTCTCGGTAGTTATAAATGCTTTGATTAATCTTATTATTTCTCTTATTGTTGTTTTGGGATTTGCAATTATCAATGGTGTTTCTTTTAGTTGGAATATCATTTTTGTTGTCCCTTTACTTATTGAATTGATTCTGTTTACTACCGGATTAGCTTTTATTTTATCAACATTATTTGTATATTTCCGTGATTTAGGACCAATTTGGGAAGTAATAATGCAAGCAGGATTTTATGGAACCCCAATTATCTACCCAATCACACAAATTTCCACAAACCATTTATTTGTTGCAAAAATTCTCATGCTTAATCCTATGGCTCAAATTATTCAGGATTTGCGCTATATCTTGACTTTTAGTAACAATACAAATCCAACACTTTGGCAACTTTGGGATCACTCTTGGGTTATTATACTTCCATATCTTATACCAATTTTCGTTTTTGCTTTTGGATATTGGTTTTTCATGAAGCATGCGAACAAGTTTGCTGAAATTATTTAATAAGGAGCTAAAAAATGTCTGAAATTGCAGTAAAAATAGATCATGTCAGTAAATATTTTCGACTCCCTACCGAAAGTTCAACAAGTCTTCGTACTACCTTAATCAATAGGCTCCGTGGAGTCAAGGGATATAAAGAACAACACGTATTAAAAGATATAAACTTTGAAGTAGAAAAAGGGGATTTTTTTGGTATCGTAGGTCGAAATGGTTCCGGAAAATCAACACTTTTAAAAATTATTTCACAAATATATACGCCAGAAAAAGGAAATGTGACTGTTAATGGCAAGCTAGTCAGTTTTATTGAACTTGGTGTAGGGTTTAATCCAGAACTTACTGGACGTGAAAATGTATTTCTTAATGGAGCTATGCTAGGCTTTTCTCCAGAAGAAATTGGTGAAATGTACGATGAAATTGTTGAATTTGCTGAACTTAGTGAATTTATGAATCAAAAATTAAAAAATTATTCCAGTGGAATGCAAGTTCGACTGGCATTTTCTGTTGCCATAAAGGCAAAAGGAGATATTCTTGTTCTCGACGAGGTCTTGGCTGTTGGGGATGAAGCTTTTCAACGCAAATGTAATGAATTTTTTGTTGAAACCAAAAAAGATAAGTCGAAAACAGTTATTTTAGTGACGCATGATATGAGCGCTGTTCAACGTTATTGTAATAAAGCAGTTTATATTTCGGATGGCTTTGCAGCTGAAAATACAGATGTTCAACATGTAACAAATTTGTACTCAGCTGATAATTTGAAAGTAACTCAGCATGCTGAACATGATGCTTTAGCTGATAGAGTTTGGTTAACTACTGATTCTAAGACTTTATTAACAAAAACAAGTGACAAGTTATCTTTTACTGTACATTTTGAAGCAAACTCAGAGCAGACCAAAGCAGAAAAAAGACTTTATCTATCATATTTTCTTTATGATGCTACCCGAGGGGGAGCGGCTTATGAATCCCCAGCACAAGAAGTTAAAATTGGCGAGAGTGTTTCTGCAGAAATTCCGATGGAAAATTTTCATAATACAGAGTTTCAGTTAGGGGCGACGCTTCGTAAAGATCCATCCGATTGGGAAAATGATAACCCATTATCTCAAACTGAGGTTATAGCGGTGACTCAACCTGGTGAGGATATTCGATTTATCTATCGTAACCCTGAAGATAAAGAGGCAGCTAGTCTTCTGAAAACGCTCTGAAACAATAAAAGGAAAGGAGGTAGAAACAGTGCCAACAAATCTTGAACGAATGAAATATGTTTTAACTAAAAATCCGGGACTATTGGTTAAAGCGCCAGGCAAAATCTTGCGGAAGACTCAGAAACATTTTCATCCATTAAAAAGTTTACAGCTGCAAATAAATAAAAATAAACGTAAAAAGACTCGTCGATTAAATAATTATGAAAATCCTAAACGGGTATTAATTTATGTAATTTATGAAGATCAACCTCAACTACAATCTTACAAATTATTTTTCTTAAAAGCTCTCGCAGACCTTTCTGATAAAGTTTTAATTGTTTTAAATAGCACTCTTGCTGATACTGATGTTAAAAAGTTAGAAGAATTTGGTCAGGTAATCAGTAGAGAGAATACAGGTTATGATACAGCTGCGTTTCGCCATGGAATCTTACTTTTAAAAGATGAATTAGCGAACTTTGATGAACTACTTTTGGTTAATGATACCAATGTTGGCCCAATGAAGGATCTATCAGCAGTTTTTCAAAAAATGTCTACTCAAAAATTAGATTTTTGGGGGATATCTTATGGTGAAAAACAAGCAGATTTCACAGGTTTTAATCCCTATGGTGCAATCCATGAACACCTCCAATCCTATTTTTTAGTAATTGAAAAAAACATGTTCCAAACCCCTGAGTTTTTACAGTATTGGGAAAATTTATCTGATACAGATTCTCGGAATAAAGCAATTGGAAAACATGAAACGGTTTTCACCAAATATTTTTCGGATTTAGGTTTTATTCATGGGGCAGTTGCTGGGAATAATGAAGATTCTGCTATGTATATCCATCCATTAACAATGCTCAAAAAATTTGATGTTCCGCTAGTTAAGTACACAGCGTTTTCAAATGATACAGATGATAAGTTTGCATGGCAAGGGTTAGAAAGAAAAACAGAAGTACCTGATTTAATTAATTATATTAAAAGTGAAACAGAGTTTCCAAAAGAAATTCTTGATGAAGTAATTAATACCATTAAACATACTCCTCATCCTGAACACATTTTAATAATAGATGGAGTTGAAAATCAAATCCCGCAATGTACTAGGTATCGTGTCATTAATAAAGCAGAGCAGCTTCGAAGTTTCGGTCATGAGGTATGGACTATTAATGCAAGCGATTTTCAAATGGGCTACGCAGAATATGCGAGTCAGATTATCATTTATCGTACCCCTTATAGTGAACAATTTAAGCAATTGATTGAACTAGCTCATAAATATAACAAACCTGTTTTCTATGATATTGATGACTTGGTCTATGATACTAGTTATACAGATCAGCTAGACTACGTAAAAACATTAGGTAAGCAAGAGAAAGAAGCCTACGACTCGGGTGTAAGAAGTTATGGTAAATTAATGGAGTTATGTGATGCTTTTATTACCTCAACAACTGATTTAAAAAATGAGTTATTAAAATTAGGAAAACCAGTTTATCTTAACCGTAATTTAGCAAGCGAAGAGCTTATATCGATCAGCGAACAAGCCATCGCTAAAACTATCAAAGATAAGAAAAAAATAAAAATTGGATATTTTTCAGGTTCAATTACACATAATGAAAACTTTGATTTAATTAGGTCTGCTATTCTAAAGATTCTAAAAGAGTTCCCTCAAACAGAACTACATTTAGTAGGCCATTTGACAATTCCTGATGAAATGAAAAATTACAAAAAACAGCTTATCGTTCATGATTTCCTAGATTGGACTCTTTTACCTTCTTTGGTTGCAGAGATGGATATTAATCTTGCACCACTAGTTGATACCGTGTTTAATCGCGCAAAATCTGAAATTAAATGGCTAGAAGCAACTTTAGTAGGTGTCCCCACAATTGCAAGTAATTTAGGAAGTTTTGCGCAGATGATTTCGGAGGAAGAAACTGGAATTCTTGCCTCGGATACAGAGTGGTATGAAAAATTAAAAGAGTTAATTATTTCTAGTGAAAAACGGGAAATATTAGCTACAAATGCTCTTGAACAAATACTTAAAAATGAGATCACAAAAGAACATATGGACCAATTGACGGAGAAAATAAATGAAATTTATTAAAAGTTCTATAAAAGAATTAAAAAATAATCGTTGGTGGGTACTCACTTTTCTGCTTGTTCTGGCTCTCTCTCAATTTTTAATTCAGTATCGTCCGTTAATTATTCCAACAAAGTATCTAGTTATTGCGTTGATTGCGATTGTTATATTATTTTCTACAGTCCGGCTTAAAGAAAAAACGAATTTAGCTAGAAATACTTTTTTAATTATTATGATTTTAGGTACTGTAAACTCGTTAATTTTGCCTATCCGACAGGGACTAGATGAAAATACTCATTTTTTTTATAGTGTACAAATTGCTGATGGACATTTTTTTACGCATGATTTTAACCAAATGGATTATCTATCCATGTCTCCTAATTTTTTGGCTGTTACACAACTTCCAAGTAAGCCAGAACGAGGCGATGAAGTAAACACAAATCTATACACTAATGAATTTTTAAAAATCAAAAACCAAAAAACAGATTATACGAAGGAAGGGGTAGCTACAGGGGTGGCTAATCCAGTCTATTATCCATCAGCGTTAGGGATAGCTATTGGTAGACTTATTAGCCCGTATTTCTTTGTGAGTTATTATTTGGGTAGAATCTTTAACTTGCTTATGTTTGGATTGCTTGCATTTTTTGCAGTAAAGATAAGTAAAAAATACCAACTACAACTCTTTGTGATTTCTTTACTACCCTATACCTTATGGAATTCTGCTGGGTATAATTATGATACTCTCTTTTATGGGGCTGTATTATTGGTTCTAGCACAATTAACCAATTTTATAGGTGAAGAAAAAACTGTGACAACCCAAAGGATGTTTGGCTATCTATTTTCATGTTTTATAATGGTATTTAGTAAAGCTCCAATGGCACTACTTGCGCTGATTCCATTTTTCTTGCCTAAAGAAGCTTTTGCAACGGAAAAAGTCAAAAAACAATCTGCTCTAATTTCTATTTTAGGTTTAATTTTGGGATTAGCTTGGATAGAACGTTCTCAAATTTTTAATATTATTCGAAGAATTACAAAAGGAGGGCTAACTGCTTCTGCGACATCAGCTACTGATAATTCCAATCGTATAAATTATTTTTTGAACCACCCATTAGATACCTTTACAATGGGAATCAGAAGTGTATTTGATGTTTTGTCAAACATTAAGGACTCAATTGCACAGCCACAACCGTTCTTGTATAAAGTATTTGATACTGGTTCATTAGAATTGTTCAATATTCTTCTTGTCGGCTTTGTTTTACTTTTAGTAAGTTATCGCTTAGAAATAAAATTTCCCCAAAAACTAAAAATAGTAACTTCACTTATATTTATTGTAGTTACAATAGGGATTATCTATGCTATTTCTGGAGACTCTCGTGTTTTTCGAGTGGGAGATTTGAATGTTTCGGGAGTTCAAGGCCGTTATCATTACTATATTTTGGCATTTGTGCCTTTATTTATAGCCCAGCCAGTTCAGAGGATGTTTGGTCAAAATGAAATGATTAAAAGTGAGGATTACCAAAATCGAATTGAACAATTTGTAGTAGGGGCAGTGTTACTAATGACTTTCATTAATACGTGCATAGGATTATTTGGTTATTTATGATGAAAAATATTTTATTTATTTCCCCAACAGGGACTCTAGACAATGGTGCTGAAATTTCAATTTTTGAATTTCAAAAAAAGCTTGTAGCTATGGGTTATCAAGTAGTGAATGTTACACAAGCATCAGGAGATAAGGTATATATAGAAGCGTTTGAAAAAGCAGGTATCAAAAATATCATGTTAAACGCAGTGAAGTGGTGGTGGGAAGAAGCACCAGGTCCAGTTAAAGGGACAAAAAGGGAATTATATCATTATTACAGGGAACATCTTTCACAAATTCAACAAATTGTGAAAGACGAGAAGATTGATATAATTATTACAAATTCAGTAAATATGTTCCAAGGAGCGTTGGTTGCCAAAATATTGGGCATTCCACATTTTTGGATTATCCATGAATTTCCAGAAGGGGAGTTCGTATATTACCTTGATAAATTAGATTTTATAAATGAGTTTTCAACAGAAATTTTTGCGGTTCAAGGACAGCTACAAAAAAAATTGCAAAAATTGCTTCCAGAGCGTAAAATTCACAGTTTTTATCCATTTACAAAAATCAAGGATATAAAATTACTGCATGGAGATAGGCCAAGGATTATCTCAGTTGGTAGATTGACAGAACGAAAAAATCAAATAGAACTACTGGAGGCCTATTATAAATTGAACCGCCCTGAGCTTGAGCTAGTTTTGATTGGTAATTTTGATAAGGAGTATAAGCAAAAAGTTTTAAATTATATTAAAGAAAAATCACTAAAAAACGTAACGCTTGCTGGTCCTCAGGATAATCCTTGGTCATTAGCGACAGATAAAGATATTTTTGTGAGTCCATCAAAGATGGAAACTTTTGGGTTAGTCTATATTGAGGCATTATTGCATGGCATACCTTGTATAGTGTCAAATAATCCAGGGTATGTATCGGCACAGGAAATATTTGACTATGGAATATTTTATGAAGTAGGGAATATAGATCAATTGGCTAAAAAGATTTCAGAGAGTTTAGAAAAACTGGATGTAATAAAAAAAGAAAGCATGGCTATACTCCCTGAGCTTCATCAAAAATTTTCTGTAGAGCATGCTTACAAAGAAATCTCAGATCTATTGACAGAAAACTATAAGAAGGAATATTATCCGATAAGACATTTGGAAAAATTACTAACCGTTAATGATAACGACCCAGAAAGAATAATGGCAAAATTAAAGCATGTGATTAAAAAAATCCTTATTAAGGTGAGGTTTATTCGATGAAGTTAACAGTGTGCTTGGTGGCTTACGGTAAGGAATTCACTCAAACAGAGAGTTTCAAAAGGCTAGATAATTTAAGTTCTTCTATTAAAAGATCGCTAAATTTAATAGTCTTTGATAACGGAAGAAGAGAAGTCACAGAATATAAAATACCAGAAGGTTTTTCATCTGTTAGTTACTATTTTAACAATGAAATGATTGAGCGTGGAACGCGTATTGCTTATCAATACGCGTTTGATAACATGACGGATTCATGGTTGATGTTGCTTGACGACGATACAGCGATTACTGATAATTACATTTTGAAAGTCTTGAAAGAAATTTCAAATACACAAGTAGATGCTTTATGTCCTCTAATTTTTGATGGGCAAGTACAACTCTCACCGACTGATAGTGATACGGTAAAAAGTTTAAATTTTCCTAAGGAATCTGGAATTTATAGTAAAAATATTACTGGAATCTCAAGTGGATTGGTTTTATCTAAGCAGTTTATGCTGGAGATAGGGGGATTTACTAGAGAATTTCCACTTGACTATTTAGATCATTGGGTTTTTTGGCAACTCAGAGATAGAAAAAAAAAAATTAAAGTTATTGACGAGATAGTTCAACACCAATTATCGGTTCAAAGATTAACAGAATTATCAGAAAATAGATTTTACAGTATTTTTTCCAGTGAATATCTATTTTATAAGAAGTATGTTCCAGAGGCTTTGTATCAAATTCGAAAGAAATATGTTAAAATGATAATCGTAGGTTTTTTAAAAAAAAATCAAGGTATAAGGTGGCGTGTCCTCCTAAAAATTATTTTTAATAGGCAATAAAAGGTGAAAATGAATACTAATAAAAAAATTCTACTTATTATCCCTGCATATAATGAAGAAGAAAGTATCGCGCAAACGATAGAGAGCGTACAAAATTTTAGAGAAAAATATTATGATGAATACACTTTAAATTATATTGTTGTAAATGATGGCTCTAAGGATAAAACAAGTGAAATCGTTCGTAGCTTAGAAGTAGGACTAATTGATTTAAAAACTAACCTTGGCTTAACAGGAGGCTTTATGGCTGGAATGAAATATGCCAAACGTAAAGGCTATGATTATGCAATTCAATTTGATGCAGATGGTCAACACATTCCAGAGTTCATTCCAGGAATGGTAGATGTGGGAGAAATGGGGACTAATGTTGTAATAGGAAGTCGATTTGTTACCCAAAAACGCCCCACTTCATTGAGGATGTTGGGTAATATTATGATTTCCATTGCTATAAAAATGACAACAGGAAAAAATATTCAGGATCCAACTAGCGGTATGAGGCTTTTTGATAAGAAAGCCATAGAGTTCTATACTAATAATCCTAATATGACACCAGAACCAGAGACTATAAGTTATTTTATTAAGAAAAAATTTGTAGTTAAAGAAGTTCAAGTTGAAATGCAGGATCGTACAGCGGGGGAAAGCTATTTAAATTTATCACGTAGTATTCAGTACATGGTCCGAGTGGTTATATCTATATTGATTTTTCAGCCGTTTAGAAAGTGAGAAAAAATGAGTTTGTATTTGCGGATTTTACTTATATTAGGTTCGTTGTGGACTATTTATTATGTTTCCAAAAAAGTAAGGCAAGGGAAAATAGAAATTAATCACTCTTTATTTTGGGTACTCTTTTCTTTCTTTTTATTTTTAACAAGTCTATTTCCTCAGTACATCATGTTTTTTTCTCGTTTGTTTAAAATACAATCACCGAGTAATGTTGTTTTCTTGATTATTATCTTTATTTTAATAATAAAATTATTTTCAAATTCGGTTAATATGAGTGAACTTGAAAATAAAATTGAATCTATAGTTCAAGAAGAAGCAATAGCTAAACTAGAAGAGGAAGAGGAGAAAAAGAATGATGATAAAAAATAATAATATTTTGATAACGGGGGGAGCAGGTTTTATTGGCTCTACGTTAGCAAATGCATTGCTACCTGATAATAAAGTTATTGTATTGGACGATTTATCCATGGGAGATTTTAATAATTTGGATGAATCGATAAATTTGACAAAAATTGAAGGAAACCTAGTAGATAAGGAGCTTTTGGGAAAAATTTTTTCTGAAAATGAATTTGATTATATTTTTCATCTAGGTGCAGTTGCTTCTGTTGCAGATTCAGTAGCACGCCCTTATGAAACACATCAAGTTAATTTCGATAGTACAATGACTATTCTCGAAATATTAAGGACCAGAAAGTCTAAATTAAAAAGATTTGTATTTTCTTCTAGTGCAGCAGTTTATGGAGATGAGCCTACATTGCCTAAAAGGGAAGAAAGTGTTATTCGACCATTGACACCATATGCAATTGATAAGTTTGCGTCTGAAAAAATGGCAATGATTTATAATTTACTTTATGACATCCCGACCAGTGCGACTCGTTTTTTTAATGTTTATGGACCAAACCAAAATCCAGAGTCACCTTATTCAGGTTTTATCTCTATTTTGGTTGATCGGTTGAAAAACGAAAAAGAATTAACGATATTTGGTAATGGTGAACAAACAAGAGATTTTGTGTATGTTGAAGACGTGGTTAATGCACTACTACTTATTGCGACATCGGATAAATCTCGTGGACAAGTTTATAATGTTGGTACAGGGTCAAGAATAACTTTAAATGATTTAGTAAAACTTTCACAAGAAATTACAGGAAAGAAAATATCTATTAAATTTGACAAAGAGCGTGAGGGAGATATCAGAGATTCTATCTCTGATATCTCAAAACTGCGAAGCATTGGATATGAACCAAATGTAGACTTAGCTCTAGGTATGAAAAAATATCTTGAATATGAATTTAAAAAATGAAAAACGATTTTAAAAATGGATTATTTTTTACGGCAATTGCACAGTATAGTACGGTTGTTGTTCAGCTTGTAATAAACATGGTACTTTCACGGTTGTTGACCCCCAAAGAAATTGGGATGGTTACCATTGTGCAAGTCTTAGTTTTTTTCTTTCAACTTTTGGCAGGTTCGGCGCTAGTCCCTGCCATTATTCAAAATAAAGACCTGAATGATGAAGATTACGGAATAATTTTGAATTATTCGATTTTATTTGGTTTCTTGCTAGCTTTAATTTTTGGATTAGGCGGCGGATTTTTACTCAGTTTATTATATAAAAATCCTGCATATATTCCATTAAGTTGGTCTATGTCTCTATTAATCATAATGGGGGCAACGGGGCAAGTTCCAAATGGAATTCTGACTAAAGAAAAACGTTTTAAGGAAATGAGTCTTAGATTACTTTTATCAGGTATTGTAGGAGCTACTTTTGGTATTGTTGCGGCGTTTATGCACGCAGGTATATATGCAATGGTTCTAGTCTTCACGATAACAGATTTTATTAGTCTTGTTTTGAATTTACGTATGGTTAAAATACATTATACTAGGTCTTTAAAATGGGCTTCTGTTAAAAAGGTTCTACCCTTTGTAAAACATCAAACAGGATTTTCAATGATTAATTACTTGTATCGTAATCTTGATAATTTATTAGTAGGGAAAGTTTTAGGAGCATCTGCACTAGGAAACTACTCTAAAAGCTATCAGCTTCTGTCGCTTCCAATTACTGTTTTTCTTAGTGTGATTAATCCAGTAATGCAACCCATTTTGGCAGAGCATGAAACAGACGTTCGCTTAATTAGAGAAACGTATCTTAAGGTATGCAGAATACTTGCGATTATAGCAATTCCAGTTTCAGTATTCTTTTCTCTTAATTCGGGTCCAATAATTTACTTTTTATTTGGTAAGCAATGGTCATTGGCAATAGTTCCTCTTGGGATATTAAGCTTAAGTATCTGGGCCCAAATGCTTTCTCAATCGATGCCGGCAATATGGCAGTCAAGAAATTTGACACCTATCCAAACATTTAATGGTATAATCTCATTATTGATTATTGGTATCAGTATTATTATTGGTGTTTTTATGGGGTCGATTAATACAGTAGCAATAACAGTTGCATCTGGTTATATTATTAATTTCATTGTATCTGGTAGTATCCTGATGTCGAAAGCTTTAGATAGTAATTTTTTTCAACTATTTAAAGTTCTTATTAAGCCACTAATTCTAGGGGGAGTTATGAGTGTAGTTTTGATAATCACAAACCCTTACCTTGAATTTTCAAGTTTATTTATTACCCTTTTGATTAGAGGGATTTTATGGGGGATATTAATCTTCTTTTATTTAATTATAACTGGGGAGTTCAGAAAATTGAAAGAGATGGTAAAAGGATAAAAATGAAAGTAGTTGCTTTTTTTAATGGATTCTATCTTCCTCACTTCGGAGGTGTTGAGAGATATACATATAATATTGCTCAAAAATTACTTGCCAAAGGTTACAAAGTCATTGTTGTTACTTCTCAGCATGATTCAAAATTACCCTATGAAGAAATTGTTGAAGGGATTGAAATTTATCGTCTTCCTGTTTGGAATATCTGGAAAGAACGTTATCCTATTTTACACAAAAATCGTGTATATAGGGAAATGATTGAGAAATTAAGAGCCAAAAAAATTGATTACTTTATCGTCAATACTCGGTTTTATATGACATCGCTTTTAGGAAGCGATTTAGCGATGGAAAAGAATAAACAGGCGCTAGTAATAGAGCATGGTTCAAGTTATTTGACGCTTGGTAGTCAAGCACTAGATAAAATTTTAAATCAAATAGAACGTTTCCTTATAGGTAAAATAAAGAAAAAAACACAAAAATTTTATGGAGTGTCTAAAGAATCAGCAGCTTGGCTTTCAGAATTTGATATAAATGCTAAGGGAGTATTGTATAACGCCGTTGATATAAATGATTATCATAAGTACCATACGCAAACATCAACAAATAATAAAATAGTTATTAGTTATTCAGGTCGATTAATTCCTCAGATGAAAGGCGTTGAAATTTTGCTTTCGGCTTTTAAAAAGGTATCACGAGAATTTAATAATCTGGAATTAATTATTGCTGGTGATGGCCCATTACTTTTACCAATGAAAAAGCGTTATGAACAGAAAAATATTCATTTTTTAGGATTTGTTAATTATGAAAAAGTTATGGAAATAGATGACTCATCAGACATCTTTGTTTTAATGTCTCGAAGTGAGGGTTTTTCCACAGCAATGTTAGAAGCGGCAATGCTTGAAAATGTTATTATTACTACCCCAACGGTTGGAGGAGCTAGGGATATTATTTCAGATGAAACGTATGGATTCATTATTGAAAATAGCGAATCTGCCCTCATTGAAACATTTAAAACTATTATCAAAGATAAGTCGCAAATGGACAGTGTTAAGCTAAGAATATCCGAGCGAGTTCTTGATAAATTTACTTGGGAGCAAACGGCGGAAAAATTTGAGACAGTATTTAAAGAGATGGAAGACTAAGACACTATGAAAGAAGTATCAAAAGAAGAACTTTTTACAATTCAATTAGATATGGTTCAATTTGTTGATGATATTTGTCGTCAACAAAACATCAATTATTCACTAAGCGGAGGCTCTCTTTTGGGATCCATTAGACATGGAGGATTTATTCCTTGGGATGATGATATCGACCTAATGCTAGTACGTAAAGAATACAATCGACTTATAGAAGCTATTATAAGCTCACCAGACTTGAGTAAAAAATACACATTAATACATTCTAGTCAAAAAAATGCTTACCTACCTTTTGCAAAACTTTGCGACAATCGGACATTTTTTAAAAGTGATTTAGACACTTTGAATGAAGGAACGGGTGTTTTTATTGATATTTTTCCTATGGATATCATGCCAACAGATATTAAAAAAGCCAAAAAGTTTAAGAAAAAAGCTTTATTGAATAATCTTCGCCTCGCTTCTTCAAAAAAAGGGGGAGTTTCTTATGCTAGTGCTTCGAATCTTATATTCTTTTTAGGAAAGTTAGTTTTATTGGCGCCATGGCATTTTATGTATCAGAACCGCTATGAGTATCTTAATTCTAAAATAAATCTATTTATGCAACAATATAATAATACCTGTCTCTTATACACATCTGACGCTGCCGACGACTTAATAGGTGT
>ENA-OWZU01000303-OWZU01000303.1-human-gut-metagenome-genome-assembly--contig:-NODE-303-length-16708-cov-16.015152_pt1 | contig 16708 bp, 16 predicted proteins | sample MGYA00249263_ERZ652121 | MGnify/ENA primary metagenome ERZ652121 (study PRJEB26925, sample SAMN05827113) | human gut metagenome | biome: ENVO:2100002; feature: ENVO:00000062; material: ENVO:00002003... | reverse complement strand
TGATAATATGTCAACCGCAGTCACTCAAGTGAAATCCAAAACGGAGCCTGCCGTCTTGACTGATGGATTTCTACAATTCGCTATGCACTATGGCTTTGAAACACAAGTGTGCAATCCACGCAGTGGTAATGAAAAAGGTAGCGTTGAGAATAAAGTCGGTTATGTTCGCTATAACTTCTTTGTGGCAACTCCCATCATGATGGACTTTGCGAGTTTCAATGAGGTTCTAGCTCAACAATTGGTAAAAGATCGAGAACGAATCCATTACGAAAAATATGTACTTATCAATGATCTGTGGTTAGAAGAAAAATCTGACTTATTGATGTTGCCAGAGGTGGATTATCCAGTTTTTAAGGAAGTAGAGCTAAAGGCAAACAAATACAATGAGATTAAGCTGGATAACGACCGTATCCACGTTCCACGAGCCCGAAATCATTCAATCATCTATGGGTTACTCCGTTTTGATTCTTATCAGTTAATTAGTACCGATGGTGAAATTATAGATGAAGGCCCACGGCCTTATATGATGAAAAAACGAGCGATTCAATGGTCGTCAATCTTATTAGATTGGCGTAGAAACCCCCGAGCAATGGCCTACTCTCGCTATTGGAAGTATTTGCCAGAACGAATCAAACTGTACCTTAGCCACCCAGAATGGGCGGAACAGAATCGTCGACTAAATCAGCTGATAGGTCTATTAACCACCAAGGATATGCTTGGTATTAATGAAAACTTTTATGAATTAATCGCTGCATCCGACGTACCAGATGTTTATGATATTAACTGGCAACAGTATGATGCCTTCTTACCTCAGTCTGCGGAGGTGGTTAGCCGATGAAACCCAATCGCTTAGAAGAACTCTGTAAGCAACTACGCTTGCCCCATTTACCGCAAGCTGTAAATAATGGCAGCTTTGAGACAAAGGAAGATTGGCTGCTTTTTCTATTGGAAAATGAGCTGACCTGCCGTGAAGTGTTGAAGACCTCCCGCCTATACCAACAAGCAAAGTTTCCCGTAAGGCGTACCTTGGAAACTTACGAGTGGCATGATTCTATCGCCATTCCTAATGCAACAACGAAGGACGAGCTAATCAGTTTATCGTTTATCAGGCAGAAGGAAAATGCCGTATTCGTAGGGACTCCAGGAACTGGCAAGACGCATTTAGCTTGTGCCTTGAGGCAGATGGCCACTAATTCCGGTATTGAAACCAGGTTTTGGTGGGTGTCTGATCTGGTGGTTGAACTGGAACGTCAATGGAGGAATAACACGCTCGATACATTTAAGCACAAGTTCGACAAGGTGAAGTTAATTATCCTTGATGAGATGGGCTATGTACCATTCTCCAAAGAAGGTTCTGAGTTACTCTTCCAGCTCATCAGTGACTGGTATGAGACAAAAAGCGTCATTGTCACCAGCAATCTAGAATTCAGCCAATGGAATAAGGTCTTTACCGATCCACGTTTAACAGCGGCATTGGTTGATCGCTTAATTCATCACGCACACATTTTAAGCTTCACCGGCGAGAGCTTTCGCCTAAAAAATGCTCTATCTAAAACTAAATAATCAAAGAACGATTTCAGGGTGCAATGTTGTGTATGTTTCTTTTGCAATTCTATGTACGAATCTCTTGCAAAATACAGCAACATCTCATAATAGGCAAAACATTCGCCGTCGTGATTGAACACGAGGATATTTTCAATATATTTAATCGGATACTTCAATCCATTCACTCCTTACTATTGTGGCAATTTCATTCATTTTTTCTTTTTCAAATATTACTTTTTTTCCAGCATAGGTCTGTTTTGAACGGAAGGCATAAGTGATAACGGTTTGAATGAAACGATAGGGTTTCTTCCCATCGAACGTCTTTTGACTCATGAACCAAGTCAAACTAACAGGAATGCCGACATATTTCAATAAAGCCCCCTCAATCAATGAAAGAGGAGGGATATCAGCTAATAAAATCACTGTAAATAGACTACACACAAACCAAGCCATCTGACTAAAACTAATTGGGAAGGGCAATTTAAAGTCATTGATGGCATAAATCACTTTTTCAACGGACCAAATACTGGTATAGCTTTTTAGTTTTTTCAGTTTAAACACCTCTATTTTTCAATAATTAAAAAGTCCACCAAGAAAAATGGTGAACTATATTCATTCAGAGTCTTCTAATTCTTTTAAAAATGTTTGTAATCTTGATAATTTATTGGAGTCTTTATTTTGAGATATTCTTTCAATTGATTGACTAATTTCTTGCATCGTTTCATTTGATTCAAGTAAATGAACTGTATCAATACCCAAATTCTCGTCAAACTTTTTACTCAATTTAGTTTGATATAAAAATATCTTATTAATAATGGATTCAGTACCGCCTTCCAAAATATTTATTACATATCCAATAATTTTAGGATTTGAGATATATCCTTTTGTTTCACACCAACCGTTACTATTATCAGAATTCATCACAATAACCTGCTCGCATCCACTATTCATTACAATTGTGGAGTTATGCGTTGCTACAATAATTTGTCTACGAGATTTTAAATTTTTAAAATCTGCAACTAAATTTTTATAAATATATTGATTATCTAAGTTGTCTTCAGGTTGATCAATAATGAATGGTTTAAAAACGCCAAGATATTCATCATAAGTAAGTAAAAAAGAAAGCATTGCGACCACTTTTTGACCCATTGAGAGATTAGTAACATTTTGAAAGTTTATCGCTTCAGTCTTCATGGATTCTCGATTATTGATATTGAATTCTAAAGTAAAGGTATCACTATTTCTAAAATAATTTTTTAGAAAATCTTTTGCATAACGTTCACCTTTGGGTGAAACAATATTTTGTCTTAATTTAGAAAAAAATGAGATTAAATCTGTGCTTTCTTTAATAAATTTTAGTTCTCTCTCGGTAGTCTCGGTACTAACTTCATTAAAAAAAGTTTTGACATCTAAAGTGTCTAGTATTACTTGAAAATCTTTTCTATTGAAAACCCGTATAGTTTCAATAGAGTTTCCTAATTTTTTAGATAATTCTTGTAGATAAGATACTAAGTTCTCATAAGTAATTGCATATCCTTTATAGTAATCATCCCAAGCATTTCTTGATACGTTAAAAACTGTATACCAATTAAAATAGCTATCATCAATATCTTTTTGAGTGAAATTAATTCTTAATTTTCTCTTTTGAAGTTCGTTATAGTCATTCAAAAGTTCATTTACCTGTTTTTTCCGTATATTAAGTATTTCTGATTTTTTTCCGTATTTATTTATTAAACCATTTATTCCAGGGCCGATATTATAAAAAACTTTTTTGTTTCTAATATCTTTATTTTGAAATAAAGTTCTATTAATAAATTTAGTTAATTCCTCTTCATCAGCTGCTACATTTACTAATTCATTCGTAGAAAACTTAGGTGTAAATATTTTATCCATAAAGTCTTTTCTTTTGGTTACTTCACAAATATTTTTTCCATCATAGGTGAAGATTTGAAAACGATCATGTAAGGCAGCACGTCTTGTTTGTTCAGCATCATCTTGGGTATTAGTTTGGTAGTTAGAAGTTACACTGAAATAATTTTGTGTAAAAATTTGGTTATTTTTAGTATGAGATGAATGTAACATAATATAATAGGTTTGATTATGATATTCATATGCTACACAACTGGTTCCTTGTTTTAGAATTTTTTCTAAATCAGTGATAGTCTCAATATATTGAGAAGTAATAAACCCCAATGTATTTAGAATAGTACTTTTCCCGCTTCCACGACCACCAATAAAAGCATTCATATTGCTTGAAAAAGTAATAATCAGATGTTCATCTTTTCCTTTTCCTTTCAAAAATTCTTTTCCATCGATATAGATTGCTTTAATATATTCTTTTGGTTTTTTTTGTTTTTCGAAAGAAACAGATAAATCGTAATCTTTCAATGCAGACTTTATTGTTTCAAAATTTAATTTGTCACCTTTTAAATAGAAATAACTTGTTTTTATTTTTTCGATAAAATGTGCATCATTATCAATAACAAAATGAAATTTCTTTTTCGTATGTGCTAAAATATTTTGCTTTATAGTTGGAATATGATGCGGAGAGTTAATACCGATAATATTAAATAAATTAGAATTAAATAATTGGTTTTTATATGTTCCGCTTAGAAATTCTTTGCTGAAAATATTGGAACTATTAATATGAGCAATATAACCTATAGCACCTATTTCTTTGAGCATTTCAAAGACGTCATAAGATGTTCGGATAGTGCCTTCTTTACCTGATAATACATTTTCTTTAAGCCATTCTATCAATTTATTTTGTTGATATGGATTTCTTCGATCTAGAATACCTACGATATGGTTCTTATCAGAACAAGAAATTTCAATTCCTTTTTCTAATCTAGTTTTTGTGGAGTATTTCTTTTCTTTTAATAGAATATCCAACGCTTGTTCTAATTTATCAAATCCATCTATAGAATTATGATCAGTTATCAGACATAATTCTATATCTTCTATTAACAAAGAATGTGCTAGGATTAGATATGCTAATAACTCTTTTTCATTCTCAAATTCCCCCTCAAGATAGGGGGTAAAATCTTTAATAGAATGATTATTAAAAGGAGATATCTTCACTTCGTTTAAAATTTTAAGTAAATCCTCTTCGGTGAGTTGCTTCCAACTTGTAAAAGGTTCCTCAAATTTTATGTGGAGCTTATCTCTGGTTTCTTCATTAATTAAAGTAAAATCGTGTGATGCGGGTGTATGGATGTGAAAGATAGTTTTTTTGAAACTTCCACCACTATATTTATTCTTTTCTAATTCTTTGTACAGTAAAGGGATAATTTTACGGGAAGCAGGGATATTATTTGTAGATGTGTTCAAAAAAATTTCCTCCAATTTTCTAATTACATGCTTAAAGTATATCAGAATTTTCTTTTCAAAGTATTCAAAAATTTGAGGAGAGTAGTATCAATTTAAACATTCAAAGAAACTATTGTTAGTTACTAGAAAACGTTCTTCCAATGCCTTGTCTTAACCATAACTGTTGATAATTAATGTACTTAAGCTGTTGTTTCATTTCTTACGTTCGTTCTTGAAATAAAAAGAGCACTCCATTTTAAAGGGAATGCTCTTAAAATATTTAGGTTATTACCATGTTTCTTCCTTTTTTTGTTCTCTATAATCAAACTGAAAACCCTCTTTGGTTAATGCAGTTAAGCGTGGGTCAATATAGTTTTTAACTGTATTTGCAAAATCAAAAAGTTTTCGAGGATTATCAGGGTGTGGTACTTTGGTATACACAATATAAGTTTTGTTCTTTGGTATCTCATCAAAATTAAAAAAAGATTTCCCGGATTCAAGAATGTTGTTAGCTGTCAGTACGGAAAGATATTCTGTACTTGACAATTTTTCTATATTACTCCAAATGTTTTCATCCCAATCATCCAAGTTAAACCAAAGATCTTTAATTGATAGGTAGGTAAGTAAATAAAAATCTTTTCTTTTACCATATTGATAATCATTTGAGTTTAAATCAAGATCTGGATATTTTAATTCTAACTTATTAAAACTGATACGAAGAAACTTTTCAAAAAAGTAAAGCTTCTGAGATAAATCAAATTGATAATCAATAAGTATTTTTTCCCATTCACTAAATAGAATTTCTTTGACCTCGTTCTCGCTCTTACCTTTCCACTCATCTGGGATTCCCCAACTCGTTACACCATTACTACCACCCAAAAAAACTTTAGGTGGCATAATTTCATGACTTCTTTGAGTAATTATATACTCAATCAATTTACTACTTTTATTCTCTTTTATTAATTGTAAAGCTAAATCAACTAATTGTTCCTTCTCTTCATTAAAACTAGAGTAACTAGACGTAATAAAATGATAAAAGTCGTCAAAGTAATCAACTTCACCCAATAACATTTTCTCCAAATGACTTTCATCTTGTAAAATTTGGTTTGCTTCTATTGTACTTAAATTTGAAACACTTTCATATAACAAGTAGGTCTCTCGACTTTGGGTAAATGATGCTGGGTATTTATTATTCGAAGACAACAATAGTTTAAATCTATCATCAATTGTTTTTTTAGGTTCAAACCCCACAGAAAGTGTTTGTTTCTCTTTTTCTTGCAGATAGTTTTGATACTCTATAGAATGTTCAAGCGTTCCACCATCACGAAGAAACTGATATTTCAATGGATAAAACAGATATAGGTATATTAAGCTAAGTTGTTGTTCAATCTGTACATGATTTAATTTTCCATGTTGAAAGAATTCCTGATTTACTAATTCATTAAATTGATATCGATCTCTTAGATTTCGCCTCTCTGTTACAAATATATTTTGGAGTTCCGTCGAAAGCGAGGCCCCTAATTGGTGGGATAAGTCATTAAAATAGTCATTCCAAATATTTTTAGGATGCAAAACTATAGGTAGTTCCAATCGTTTATCAATAATTTTCCTCAAGTAATCTCCTTCTGAATGATTAATTTTAGAAAAGTCACCAACAAATACAATTGGTAGTTGCCCCTTTAGAATATTAAAGAGGCTATATAGTTCTTCTTGTTTTTGTGAAGAAATTCTGTCAAAATCATCTACAATTAAAACTTTATTTTTTACGGGAGATTTATTAAATAATAATCGATAAAAATCATCAGACTTATATTTTAGAAACTGCCATACAGAAACAGCCAATGAAATAATTCCAGCATAGACAACAAATCCTGAGAAATATTGACTTAATCCAAGATTAATAAGAGGGGTCATCAGAATAGATATTACAACTGATAGAACCGTTAAAATTTTTATCGTCCAGTATGATTTACGACGAAGTTGTGAAAAGGCAATTTCAGTAACACTTCGCTCATCTTTTATTTCCCATAACTTTAACTCAACCAGTTTAATTGGAGGAAGTTTCTTGGAAATATTCTCTAAAAATACGGTTTTACCAGAACCCCAAGTACCATTTAAGAAATAGGTTTCATTTTTATTTAAAAGTTTTATAATATTTTCTTCAGCAGTTGAAGTATTAATATATTTTAACTTAATCACTTGTATACCTCCTTATAACTAGTTTTTTTATTATCATTATCCTATAAATTTTACTGCTCCACAACAACTGCTTGAAAATATTACCCTACATACTCAAACACCCCATTACTTGTCACCAAGAAACTACCTTCCAGTTCCATATCTCGACCGAGTGCTTGATAGTCAATATAATTTTGAAGATTAGCAGGCACTTCACCAAGCTGTCCTGTTTCTTCGACGTAATAAGCTGCGACATCTTCCATTGAACCACAATCCGAATAACAGATAATGTCGTCTTTGTGTTCAATCAAATCTTCTAAACTAGAAAACCACATCCCTTGAATTTCTCTTAATTCTTTGAAAATGTCTGTGTCCTCAATTTCTTCAATTAAGGCACATAATCGGTTAATTTCTGAAATGGGTGTGTATTCACTAATCTCAAAAGGCAACTCATAGTCATGGATGGCGTACTCTTCGTATTGATCATTCAGTCCGATTTTTTCTTTGACCTCATCAAACGAAATCGGTGGTTGAAACCAAGCACCGACTAATTCACCTTCGTTGTATTTTCCTAAGTTGGAAATATAAACTTGCATATCCATTTGTTTTCACTCCCTTCTAAGCACCGATAATACGATTGAAAAGATTCAATAAAACATCTTTTACCCCAGCAGCATTAAAGACTAAACCTACCGCAATTAAGGCAATGATCAAGAAGCCAATCAATTTAGAAAATTCTCGTTTAAAACCTAAATACACACCAATCACAACAATTGCCATTAGTACCAATGATTCCGCATTGGAAAGAAACCAATTATATAAATTTTGTCCAAAGTTCATCACACATTCTCCTTTATTTAATTATAACTTCCTCTACAGGAAGCGTTTGTTGTTGTAAAATCTTTTTCTGACGATCCGATAATTCTGCATAATCAATCATGTTTTGAATGACTGTCGTTTGATTGAGTTTGTCGATTTTCATTGCTAGTTTTAAGGTAGGAATAACTTGTCGTGACAACCAGTTCAAGGTTCGGTCAAATGAATAGGGTTCGGGTTCTGAAGTTAATCGTAGTTTCCTCTGATTTTCGCCTAGGAAAAATGCCCAATCCGCATTAATTTTCCATTGACTACGACGTTTGTTGGAATCTTTATCCACAAACCGAATATAGCGGTTAATAATGGAGAAGGTCGTTTCGCCAACGTTTCCATTGTTTAATAAATCAATCACGGCATGTAAAGCACGCTCATTTTTCAAACGAATCTCAAAACGATTTTTGACTGGATTCTCTTCTAATGGAATCCCAAGTTTGACATATTGTTCATGATCTTTTTGATAGATACAAAAATAGACTTCTGATTTTAGCGAACCAATATACAACGTATCACCCATATCGGCTTTTTCATGTTGGCGAACCAATTCGCCTGACCGATAATTCTTAAAGTTGCGAAATACTGAGATACATTCTTCGTTTTGACATTTACGAGTAAGCTCAGTAATATCTAATAAACCAACTTTATCGTTGATGGCTAAGTCTAAACGTTTATAAACACCATTTACTGCGAAGACATCTAAGAAAAAGTCGTACCATGTTCTTCGTTGCGCTAATAAAAAGTGTTCAAATTGTCGACAGCCTTTTCCTTTCATTTCCACCAGGACTCCTTTTTCAATATCATGAGATACCATTACTGCAATATCGCCAAAAATGTACTGGTCTTCATACGAGTAAAAAGCATAATCTTCGTGGATCATATATTTCATTTTTAATTTCAGGATATTCTCAATCACTCCTTGTGGATTTGTGGTTGGAAATCGAATCCGCACATAATCGAATAACATCTCTAGTGGTAATTCTGGATTGAAACGTTCGAGCATGTCGTCTAATTCTGAAAGTAACTCACTGGAAGGAATTACTTTTTCTGTTTCAATTTCACTTAAATATTGTCTTGAGATACCAACGGAAGTAGCTAATTTATTTTGCGAGATACCGTAGGCTTTTCTCCGTCTTTTTAATTCTAAAATTTGTTGATTGAGGTTTGTCACAATCCGTCCTCCTGTCATTTATTGAACAAACAAAAAAGATGTCAACTATTCAAAAAAAGTTGACACCTATCAAAAGGATAGAAAGATTGTTATATCAAAGTTTCTAAACCTTTATTGCTTATTCTTCTTGTATTTCTACCCCCCTGTTAGAATGGGGGGGGGTTAATCAAGGTGTGCGTGGCAAGCAACACCCACCAGACTAGAAAAAGCCATGACTTATGCGTTGCCGTCATGGCTTTTTCTGTCTGTGTTTATTTTATTGTTTGGTTTTTTTACAGTAATATAGAGTTATAAGTTTGTGTTTCTTTTTTATACATTCGACTACGCTCATGTTTCCCCTCTAAAGACTATGAAGGATCAGTTCCTTCGATCATTCACAGCCTTTTTACGGGCATATTAAAGTTATCTATTTTCGATTAGTAAAATACAGAATTAAGATACCAATTGGCGCAATCAATACACTAAAGAAGTAAATCAATAAAATTTTGATGAAGCCCCAAATGAAAGCAAAAATACCACTAGTTATCCACACGTTATCTCCCATTAAAAGAGAGGCAATCGAATCATAAACAAACATAGCAAATGGATAAAAAAGAAAATTTAATCCTAGAAAGACATAAAAGGAAGTAGGGGCGACTTCTGGACTTGAAAAATAGAAAAATGCAGTAACAACAGCACTAAAGATATACTGACGAATCAAATAAGTCGGATGCAAACTGGTAACAACGATACGGATAAAGTGAGACATGCCATTTCCTCCAATCTTGTTCATTTAACTATACCGCAGTTTGTTAAAAATTTCCGCTTCCATCCGTGCTATTTCATATAGCCATCAATACCTTCTGACAACAAGTCACTATACAATTCTTCAATCTTTGTTCGATCAAAATGCGAGGTGGCTTCTTCCATACCCGATTGTAACGTATAGAGAATCAAAGTGAAGGGTACACCATCTGTAATTCCCCCTTCTTCGGTAGGAACTAGGCCAGTAATGCCGTTCTTACTAACATCAAAAGCCAACGAGCGAAAACGTTGGTTTATTTCTTCATTCTCACTCCTTGAAATTTCATACAAATGATAAATACAATCATCAAATTCCATCTTCGAAATCCTCCTTTTTTACTAATGGTTTCGGGTGACATAAAGCACCAATCGTAGCTAAAAAATCATGTCCTTTAGGAATAAGTGGTGTGTAGAATTCGCTAATGACATTGGTCCCAACATCTACATAGCCACGACCTTTAATTTTCTTCAAGAAGAAATCCTTATCGACATCTCCAAACATCATAGAATACCCAAGTTCACTCATACGTCCAAGAGCTACACGAAAGTTAAACTGGTCACGAATCCCGTCTTGTAAGTATTTTGCATCCGGTCTTTGACACGCTAAGATAATGAAAAAGCCAGCTTGTCGACCCAACATGACGATTTGTTTTAATTTATTCATGACCGCCATATTTTCTTTGGCACTCAACATTTCCATATAGGCCACATACTCATCAAAAATCAGAAAATTTGGTTCTAATCCCAGATAAGCATAATTTTCGCCTGTTTTATAGTGAGGCATTTTCTTCATATCGATACTACGCGCCATCATGCGATCATAAAAATTATCGATACATTCAGAGATGTCTTCTTTTTGGTAATAGACATCCTCCATCACTGTTCCCAAGTCTGCTAAATCGGCATTCTTAGGATCGAGAATAAACAGTTTGGCATTGGTTTGAAGGAGAGACTCAATAATCGTAAGAATGAAATATGTTTTCCCACCACCAGTCCCACCTGCAATCAACATATGAGGCAAAGAATCAAAGGCCCACGCTAAATTTTTCATCAATTGCATCGAACCATCTTTTACAGAAACCTCATCAATCGTGACACGATTGGCAATCATATCATAAAGTAGGGTATATTCGACAAAAGAGTCTTTGAGTTCTTTATCGACTAGCTCACAGTATAAACCTGATTCCAATTTCTTCTCTAAGCGTAACAATTGATCCTGATATTTTCCTAATGTAATTTCAACAGTAATCACAATCAATCCTTTGTTCATTCGATAATAAAACTTAGGAAAGTAGCTAATTTTTTCTTTCTTTTTAGTCGGTGAATCTTCAAAGAGTTGAAACTCTTCTACTTGTTTTGTTTCTAGCCATCCGTTTTCTAGAATCATTCGAGCTAGTTTTTGACGAGGGGTTAAACTTTTATAATAATCAAACCCATATCGATAGAATACAAAGAGGAAAACACCAACCTGAAGAAGGGTAAAGACGAGTGAAAGACTGCCGTATGGACTGAAAAAGTGTTGTTTTAGTTTATCTAGTTGCCAAGTTGTTCGATTAAAAAAAGCAAGGTGAAAGGGAAGGAAGGCAAGTAGCCAACAAGTTAGGATAGAAACAAAGAAAAACTGAAAGACCAAGTGTTTATCGCTTGGTCTGATTCGTTTCCCTTTTCGTTGTAAGAGTTTCATGGGCTATCCCTGTTTATTCTTTGGCTCAATTTTCGGTGTGGTTTTATTCTTTAGCACCAAATCATCAGCCTTAATGTACCAATCAACATCCACCCCACGATAAGTCGCATTGGCTACAGTGTCTGCGATTGGATTGATTAATTCCACTTCGGCATTGTAATCAAATTCTCGTAATGGAATCGAAGCAGGAATACTGACTTGGATCATTCGTCCTTGTTCACGTGATTTTAAATCATAGGTTCGTTCTTTGACTTCGGTTGATACTGTCCCATCTTCATTGATTAGAAAAACTTCCCGACGCAATGCAGAAAATTTTAACCGTCCAAACGTTTTTTCTTTATCGATAATAATTCCTTGTGCTAATCTCATGTGTATTTTCCTCCTTTAAGTTTTGACCATGTCGTCTGCATGTAAAATGTAATTCGTAAATCCTCGTTCGCCAATCTTATAACCTTCTGCGACAATGCGTGGGTTAATCAATTTGACCGATTCTTCCACTTCAAAGAATTTTTCTCCGGCCGTATGAGGTAGAATCACCTCAATATCATCGGCACGTTGCACATCTGAATATAAGTTATAGCTACGAGACACAGTAGCTAAACGACCATTGATGCGTCGTTGTTCAATATTGCCTTCACCCGCAAATTCTAAGTGCCCAAACGTGTCTTTCATAATCGGTACTACATGTTTTAATTCCATTGTTTTTCCTCTTTTCATTCAAAATTTTGTCGTTGAAACAAGCTTAAAAATTGTTGATAATCGGCGGGGAACGTGAGATGTTCCTCATTGAAACACTTCCTTTCCAAACAAAAAAGCAGCCCAACTATTGGATTAGTCAGACTGCTTTAAATGGTAAAATAGGTGCCATCGGATAACTCAAAGGTATCTTCCAAAATATCTGGATCAGTTGGCTTCTCTTCAAAGTGCGTGAATTGATTTAATCGCTTTAAGCCATCCTCATGAGACTCAAAGACATCTAGTTCAATCGATTCATCTAAATACGGAAATAGGTCATAATGACTGTTTTCTTCGATTAAAAGAGCTAAACGATTGAGAGTGAGAATATCTCCATCGTCTGTTAATCGGAAAGGGGCTTCCCAATCTTCAATTTCATAACTTTCATCTGTTTCCAATTGTAATTTTTCTCTTAGTTCATCCAAAGAAACAGGTAGGGTGAACCAAGCGGCAATAATTAGTCCATCGTACTCAAATCGACTAAGATTGGTGACATATACTTGAATTGTGTTATCCATTTTTATTCCTCCTTGTATAAATTTCGAATATTTTGTATTTGATTTTTAACAATCAGTAGGTATTCTTCGACTTCCATCAATTGTTCTGCGATTGCTTGACGTCCACGTACTTGTCGGCCGTCAATGTGTTGTAAAAATTGGAAGTTATGCATTGCCGCAGACAACTGATTGATTGAATTGGTACATAATAATTGTTGGGCAGCTTTTAATTGTTCACGTTCTCTAATCATTGGACTCTCCTTTCCCATAGACCTTAGAAATATTTGACAGAATAAATTCAGCACAGGGAACAACGATTGAATTTCCCAATGCTTTGTATCGAGCGGAATCACTGATTAATTGATGATCCATTCCATATTGTGTCCAGTTTTCAGGCAAACCCATCAATCGTTCACATTCAAGTGGCGTCAGCTTCCGAACAAATCCTTGTGTTTCTAATCCCTCTTGCCAATAAGCAAAGGTATAACAGTGCTAGCTAAGAAAGTGGGAAAAGCGTCAGTTGGTTGTCCGATACTCGAGATGAACCCATTGGCATTTCTTTCTTTTGCGTACGTACGCATTCTGCGCTCTTGGAAGGGATAGAGGAATAAGTTCCGCCCTGTTTCAGTAATAGGACCTCGATTGTTTTTGGAGGGCGACAACCTGTTTTGGTCGCAAGCTTCAAGATGCGACTGCATTCCTTGGATGTCAAAAAGTATTTCTCTGGCACGGAAGTCTCTAAAATCTGCGACGAGAAAGATTCTTCGGCGTCGTTGGGGGACACCCCAATATTGACTATCGAAGACTCGCCAACACATATCAACAGTTCTCCCTCGCACCATCCCGGCGTTTGCCCACTGACGAGAGGGAGGAATTGGAATTTTGGTTTGAACGAAGGCTTCCAAGACGGCCTTAAAATCCATCCGGTCATTTGATGAAAAAGCTCCCATGACGTTTTCCCAAATAGCGACAGTTGGATACTTTCCATTGGTTGTTTCCCTCATTTCTTCAATAATTCTAATCGCTTCATAAAATAAATTGGATTTCTTGCCAGTTAATCCTTCACGATTTCCAATGGTTGAGAGGTTCTGACAAGGGGATCCAAAGGTGACAATATCCAACGGGTGGAACTTTTCCACCCTGTAATTTGGTTAAATCTCCCAAATGAATCATATTGGGAAACTGCCTTTTAGTAATACGAATCGGTGCTTTTTCGATTTCACTTGCCCAAAGTGGGGTAATGTCATTTCGTTGGGCAGCAAGAGGGAAGACACCTATTCCATCAAAGAGACTGCCTAAAGTAAGATTTGTAATTGTTATCAACTCCTTGTAAATAAAAAAGACACCTCATTCAATATGAAGTGTCTAAAGTACTATTTATTTTGATATAACCAAACTTACATCAATAATAATTTTTGTGACAATTATTGCTAGCTTTTCAAAACAGAGTGACTAACAAAATCATCCGAAATCTCTATAGGATTTAAAATTTTGTAGCTTAAGGTAACAGTACTTCTATATTGATCGTTCAGATTTATATCAATACTTAATATTTTTCCTATTGCAAGAAAATCATTATCATTTATCCATACAGCTCCATCGCCTACTTCTAAGGTTACGGGCCATTCTACAGGCATCAACCATTCTTTTTTTATGTCTGAGGGAATTCTCACAGTATCAAATTCTTGAAAATCATGTATTCTTAGCATTCTTTTAGTTTTTCTATAGGAATGAATACTATTCCCATCAGCAGTAGACCAATGAGTTACAAATTCCATTGGTGGAATACCAATTTTGAAATCACCCCCATTAAGCAAATATTGGAAAGTGAATGTTCCTTCAGTCTGATTTTCAAAGTGCATTATAGTAGATGCATCTGCAAAAAATTTGAATTGTTCTACTTTATTATAATAATTTTCAATTCTACTTTCTTGATTAATATTTTTAACTGTTAAAAGTTCATCTCTCAACGTGGATATTAACTCAAAAATTGGATTTTGATTTTCTTGGGAATAGGGAGAGTCAAATAATAATTCACTGCGAAATTTTCCTTTGAAAAAATCTGGCAAGTTGACGACTGTATTTTTTTCGACAACAGGAATTATGAAGGGACTATCAGCTTTCGCTTTTAATAAAGTAACCTCATTAAACACACCTGTTTTAGGATCCTTCATTTTATTGATGTATGTTTCTGTGCAAATACACATTACAAACCTTGAAGAATTAATCCCTTCACTCATAAAGTTATCTAATTTTGTTCCAGGACGGTTTTCATAGATATCTAATAAAACTTCAAAACCCCATTTTTTTAAGTAAACAGCTAACCATTGTGTAAATGATTTAATCTTCTTATCATGAGTATCTTCTTTCTCCCAAGCATAAGATATAAAAATTGTTTTTTTCATATAAGCACCTCTTAAAGTTGATTATATCATTATCCAAAATACCTATGGTGAAATACTTGACGAAATTGAATAAAAAGCACTCTTTATTCTTTGTTATTTGATATAATTAAGTGAGGTGAAAGCAATGGGAAGAGGCAGAAAAAAACAACGAGCTCGCAGAAAAATGAAAAGTAAACTGAGGAGAGACAGAAGACGTAAAACTGGTAAACCAGTATATTTTTCACTTTCTAATTATTCAAAAAAACTACATGGTGCGTACAATCGATATTATCCAAAGCCTAACCTTCATAATGTAGATTTTCGTAATTCAGATTTTAAAAACTGTAGATTCAAGGGGGGACATATAACTAGTACATCAATGAGAGAAGTTAATTTTATCGGATGTGACTTTATTAAAGTTAACTTCAAAGAGACTAGTTTTAAAAATGCTACTTTTACAAATTGTTACTTTTTTCAATGTGATCTAAAAGATTCTAATTTCGATAGTGCAACTTTCGTAAATACTTATTTCGTAAGTTCTAGTATCAAATTTGCTAAAAATTTTTCAGTGAATGAATCATTTATTTTAAGAAAATATCCAAATATCTCTCTCAGTAGCCAATTAGAAGAAAGTATTCAACTATTAATTAATTTTCCAAGTATTAAAAAATTTAGTGTTTTAACTACAGATAACAATAAAATTAATAAGTGGGTATTATCAATTTTATTGAATGAATTCTCGGAGAAAAAAATCATTCATTTTTTCAAAAAAATATCTAATAATAGATCTTCCAAGCAGAAAAAGTTTATTACTATAAATTCTTTTAGAGAAGATCTTCTAAGATATGCTCCTAATATGGTATAATTAATTGTCCTGCCTCGTAAGTGCCGTAGGAAAAATGGGGACAATGTATAACGGCAAGTATTCTGGAGGTGGTGCCTATGTTGAATGACTTTCTTTCTGTAGCATCTTTTGTGTTGTTTGTAACAGATAAACTTTTCATCTCAGGTTCCCCTCGATTACTCGAGGTTAAATAAACCGTACCGTTTGAATTCAATTAAAAATATTTTGTTTAGAAATCACTCAAACAATAGAGTGGTTTTTTATTTAACTAAAAAGACACTTCAAAAGTATGAAGTGTCTAAGAGAATATCGCATAGAAAAAGGTTAAATATATCAAAATGTGTAATTCTTGCCAACACTTTTTCCTCATTTTTCCGTAATTTTTTTTGTGTTAACTTTTATTATCTTTTTCCTGTATTAATTATTTTTTTCTTTAAGTACCTATAAAGGTTATTCTATCAAGGTTTTAAAAGGTACAAACTAACTTTAATTAACCGTAAATAATACTAGTCGGAAATCGCCTCAAACAACTCTTAATCAGTATGCATTGGTGTACAAGTTGTTAATCAATCATAAATCTATTTACAAATGCACATCTCTAGATTTCTATTACTAATAAAAAAAGACACCTCTACTTTGAAATTGAAGTGTCTAAAACCTTTTGATTTTTGGAGGTGTATTTTGCAAGAGATTCGTACATAGAAGGGG
>ENA-OWZU01000298-OWZU01000298.1-human-gut-metagenome-genome-assembly--contig:-NODE-298-length-16830-cov-6.352191_pt1 | contig 16830 bp, 18 predicted proteins | sample MGYA00249263_ERZ652121 | MGnify/ENA primary metagenome ERZ652121 (study PRJEB26925, sample SAMN05827113) | human gut metagenome | biome: ENVO:2100002; feature: ENVO:00000062; material: ENVO:00002003... | reverse complement strand
ACGAGATGACGTCGAGTCTCGTGGGCTCGGAGATGTGTATAAGAGACAGGCTGTTTAATTTCGCTGCGATTTCTAGCGTCAGTTGATTGCCGCCGCCAATATGACCGGATAAAAGACTGATCGTGTGCCGGCCTTTTTCGTCTATTACAACAATCGCTGGATCGTTTCGTTTGTCCTCCAATACTCCTGCAATACTGCGTACTACGATTCCAGTGGCCATGATGCAAATAAGCGCGTCATATTGCTTGAATAATACCTGAATCCCTGTGCTAAATTTCCCTGTCGGAAAAGGCAGTACTTCTTCATCCAAATTGTCTTCTGATACAAAGATTGGGATTTCCTGATCCCATTTACCTCGGAGTTCTTTGGCTAATTGGATACCTGTTGACGTCAAGGCTAAAATCGCTGCTTTATTCATTACGCTTCACATCACGGTATTCATGTTTAAAAGAGGCATCATACAATTTGGAGTAGTAAAACTCATTTCCTAAAAACTCCCCAACCATGATTAAAGCTGTCTTTGTAATATCCTCTGCTTCGATTTGGTCTGCGATTTTTTCTAATGTACTAATGATTTTCTTTTCTTCAGGCCAAGTAGCTTTATAAATAACCGCTACGGGTGTTGTAGGCTGATAACCTCCTGCTAATAATTCTTCGACTACTTGCTTGATACCTTGTATAGAAAGAAAAATGACCATTGACGTTTGATGTTGGGCAAAAGAGCGTAGACTTTCCTTATCTGGTACCGGAGTTCTTCCAGCCATACGAGTAATAATCACACTCTGAGAAATTTCTGGAACAGTATACTCCACGCCTAAGCTAGAGGCTGCGCCTAAAAAGGAGCTAACACCAGGTGTACAGGTAAATTCGATCTTGCGTTTTTTTAGCTCTTCAATTTGTTCACGAATTGAACCGTAGATAGAGAAATCACCTGTCTGTAATCGAATAACTTCCTTATTTTCTCGAACACCGTGTTCCATTTCATCAATGATTTCGGTTAGATTCATTGAGGCACTATTAAATATCTTGCATTCCTTTTTACAGTAATTTAGCAGTTCAGGGTTCACAAGTGAGCCTGCATAAATAACAACATCTGCTGATTTTAACAACTTATAGCCTTTAAATGTAATCAGTTCAGGATCACCAGGTCCTGCACCGACAAAATGAATCTTTGTCATATACTTAATCCTCTTTTCTCGTCTCGATAATGATTACTGGGTTTTGTGGTTTAAAATAGTGCCCTTGTCCTAGTTTGGTGAACTGACTAACGTGCATTTGAATCGTCTGGAAGGAGTGATGATTCGTTTCCAGCCATTCCATTGCACGAAGAGCATTTTCTAATAAAATGAAATTTAATACTAAACGACCGTCAGGCTTCAGCAGATGGAAGCTCCAAGCAAGTATTTCAGCCATGTTTCCACCCGTTCCGCCAACAAAAATTGCATCAAATTTATCCTCTAATTCAATCGGTGCTTTGCCAAGAATACTGTGGATATTCGTTAACTGAAACTTTGCTAGATTTTGCTTCAAAACAGCTACGGCGGTTTGATTTGAATCAATTGTTGTCACTTCTAAATTTGGATGTAGCAATGCCGCTTCGATCGCAATACTGCCTGTTCCTGTGCCAATATCTAAAAACTTATCTGCTTTAGCTAACTGCAGCTTTGCTATACTGACCGTTCGGACTTCTTCTTTGGTCATGGGAACATTACCGCGAATAAAACTACTATCTTTCATTGATTATCACCACTGCATTCATTTGATAGTCTTCATTGGGAACCTCAGAAGCTTTATAACGCCTTATTTTCTCATCAGAGTAGCTGAGATTTTCACCTATATAAAAAATTGAATCATTGCCGAGTTTTAGTGCTTCTTGTGCCAGTTGATAAGGACCTGTTCTTTTGTCTGTTACTATCCCGACCTTTGGCAGCTTGAAAATAAGAGAAAAGTTCGGAGATTTCCCATGACTACTAGTGATAAAACAATCCTCCATCGGAATATTTAGTCGATTGAATAAATACTGAAGGGAACTAATCCCCGGCAAAATCAGTAAATTTTCTCCTGAAAATCGTTTTAGGAGCCAGTTGCCAATGCCATAGGTCAATGGATCACCGGAAGCTAAAATTACTAGCTCATCCTTTTGATGATCGTTTAAAAAATCTTCCAGATCATCTAGTTTACGGGGAAGTAAATGAGTTTTGTGCTTCTTGTTTTTAGGAATAATCTCTAATTGACGCTGACTCCCGATAATCAAATCGGCTGCCTGAATAGCCGCTTGAGCTTTTCCAAATAAATAGTCTTGTGTCCCGCCTGGTCCGATACCTATAACAGTGATCATCGCCACTCCTCCTTTAGCTGCTCCAGAGGTTTTGTAGAAGCTAAGTATCCTCGTTGTGAAGAAAAAAGAACGACTTCAATATTTGGCTCATGTTTCCGATATTTCAATAAATCTTCGGAACGTTTCTTAACTTTTTCTGCCAGCACTTGATAGACAGCTTCGTATCCTGCACTGGCAATAATCTCTCCAGCAGCCTCAGTCGTTAAACATCTTTCGATTTCTTGCAATTGGGGTACAGGCATACCTAGTAGGGCTAGATTTGCGATCAAGATTTCCGTTCGTGCATCTGCATCTTTACTGTGAGTTGAAAAAATTCCTGCAGAAACTTTAATCAATTTGCCTAAGTGCCCAACCATCAGAACCTTTTCAAATTCCAAGCGCTGAACTTCTTTTAAGACATAGCCGACAAAATTACTCATTGAAACGATATTCTCGCCATTGAGCTTCATTGTATTTAGAACAAACTCCTCACCATAGTTTCCTGGACATAAAATGACTGAAGAATATCCTTGGCTTTTCTTCATTTCTAGTTCCAATGAGATGGACTGCTTCCAGCCATCCTCAGACATAGGTGTGACAATACCGGTTGTTCCTAAAATGGAGATGCCGCCCACTATACCTAAGCGTCGATTCATTGTTTGCTTAGCGATTACTTCTCCTTCAGGAGCAAAAATAGTCACCTTTACTCCCTGATTCAGACCGATGATTTTGCGAACGGAAGCTTCAATCATTTTTCTTGGAACAGGATTAATTGCGGCCTGACCCACAGGATTTTGTAACCCTACTTCTGTTACTCGACCGATGCCGATTCCACCATCAATTAGAATTTGATTTCCATCAATTTTAACGACCTTTGCACCAATTAACATCCCATCTGTCGCATCCACATCATCACCGCCATCTTTTACAACAAAAGCTTGGCTACCATCTTCGGTAGCTTCAATCGAAGCGATTGGAATAGTTAGATTTTTTTTATCGGGTAATTCAATGCAAATCTCCTCTGTGGCTTCCTCTTCAAAAAGAAATGCTGCCGCAGCGGTCGCAGCTGCAGTTGCGCAGGAACCTGTTGTATACCCTTTTCGCAGCTTTTTCCCATTATAGAAAACGAACTCTTCCATCAGTTTTCCCTTTCAATCAATTGATATAACATGGCATTGATAATCGCCGCAGCAACATTACTGCCGCCTTTGCGACCCCTGGCAATGATTGCTGGGAGATCACTTTCAAACAATGCTTCTTTTGATTCTGCAGCTCCAACAAAACCAACAGGAGCACCAATAACAGCAACCGTATTTAATTCTCCTTGTTTATGTAGCTCCAGTAATTTAAAAATTGCCGTTGGCGCATTTCCAATAACAAATAATTTTGGGCCAGAAATTGTTGCTGCTCGCTCTATTCCTGCCATCGAACGAGTCATTCCCTTTGCCTTTGCTTGTTCAGCCACTTCTGGATCGGCAATATAGCATTCATAACGAATACCTAATTTATCTAAGAGACGTTTGTTAATACCGCTAAGTGCCATAGTTGTATCTGTAAAAATTGTGCCATCTCCTCCCAAGAAAAATTTCTCTAACTCCGAAATAACATCATTAGAAAAGACGAGATTTTTCAAATAATCAAAATCGGCGCTTGTATGAATCACCCGTTTAATAATTTTTTCTTCCTTCGTTGATGAGAAAATATAGTCAGGAAATTCTTGATCAATGATTCCTTGAATGATTTTGAAGCTTTCTGTTTCAATTAATTGAGGATTTCTTATATAGTCCACGCTTTTTTCTCCTTCTTATAAAAAGTACTTGTTGATGATGATTGCAGTAACACTAAATACAGTTACGCTCAAAATCGCTGTTGTATACAAAAGTTTATTAGCAGTTAATATATCCTTTGGCTTCGCTGAACGAAGTGAGACTCCGATTGTCGGTTTATAAATTTCCACACCATGATAAAGATGCGTGCCGCCAAGTTGGATTCCTAGTGCACCTGCGACCACTGCTTCGGGATAGCCGCTATTCGGACTTTTATGATTACGACAATCAGCTTTTCCAACTTTCCAAGCGTTTGAAGTATTTAAGCGTAGTATTTTAGTTGCTCCTAGTAAATAGAACCAAGTCAAACGAGCAGGGATAAAATTCCAAATATCATCCATTTTTGCGGAAAACCAGCCGATTGCGCGATATTTTGGTGTCACATACCCCACCATTGAATCCAGCGTGTTGACAGCCTTATACATCATAGCCAAAGTTGGTCCTCCGAGAAATAGACAGAGTAATGGAGCGATGACACCATCACTGGTATTTTCAGCGATTGTTTCAATGGTTGCTTTGGTAATTTCGTCTTTTGTTAGTTCTTTGGTATCTCTTCCGACAATCATTGCAACCTGTTTACGAGCATTATCGAGACTGTCGTTGACTAACTTCTGATAAACTTTTTTACCTTCTAGCGATAAACTTCTGGTTGCTAACGTTGTATAAGACAGATAAATGTAACAGACGATGCCAATAACAGGATGAATTAGAAAACTAAGTTTTAAAAGGATAAAAGTTACCAATCCTGATCCAAAAACAGTTACCAACCACAATAGAATCCCCCAACGATAGTTTTCCTGATCACTTTTTGTCTGGGTGAACCTCTCCTGAAACCAAGCGATAAAATTGCCAATCAGCTTAATTGGATGCGGCCAGCTGTAAGGGTCACCAATCAATAAATCTAAAATGAAAGCAACAATAATCCAGTAGATCATCTGTTATTCCTCACTTTCTCCAGCAGATTCTGAAGAAAATCTTCACTTTGATAAAAATGAAGGTGAAGATAACTGCCAAACGTATTCTTTTTCTGATAACCGCCAGTCCATCTCTTCACGACTTCTCCATCGCGTTCCTTTCGCATTTCCAGAACTGTTGGTTCATTACTTTGAAAAATTGAATGATGAAATTCGTGCCCTACTACTGTTGTTCCTTTTTCCCCAAGCAAAGTCTCTTGATTCAGATCGCCATAGCAGTAGCCAAATTTTCGAAGACCTGATGTCATCTGACTAACTCCTTCAAAAATACCTACCATCTGATAGTTCTTCTCATCGTTAGTAAAGGCAGATCCTAGATACATTAACCCCCCACATTCAGCTAGTATAAAGGCGCTTTGCTCGTGTTTTTTCTTGATATTGCTGCGCATTGATTGATTTGTTGAAAGCTCCAGAGCAAATTCTTCTGGATAACCGCCACCAAAATAATACAAATCCGCCTCTGGAAGATGGTCATCCTTCATTGGGCTAAAGGTGAGCAGCTCCACGCCATGCGTCCTCAGCAAATCAAGATTGTCTTGATAATAAAAATGGAATGCTTCATCTAGAGCATATGCGACCTTGATTTCCGGAAATTGCGGATAATACGGCGGTGTATATCGGATTCCCTCATTCGGAAGCCGCTCTAATAACTGATCAAGCTCAAAGGTCGCTTCTAAGGATTCTGCTACCTGCTGAATTTTTTCTGTCACATCGTTGATTTCTCGATCAGGGACCAATCCTAACTGTCTAGAAGGCAGCTCTACTCCTTTTTCTCGCTTCAAATATCCGAAAACAGGAACATCGGTGTACAATTCCACTGCTTTTTTAATCAATTGATAGTGTGTTTCAGAGGCAACTTTATTAATAATGACTCCACAAATGTTTAGTTTCGGATCAAAATCGACGAATCCCTTAACCACTGCCGCCACAGATGTTGAAGCTGATTGCCCATTCACTACCAGCAATACGGAACAATCCAACTGCTTTGCGACTCCTGCACTGGAGCAAAAATCCTTGTCTACCCCTAACCCGTCAAAAAGCCCCATTACTCCTTCAATTACACAAATGTCTGCATTTCCCGCTTCTTTTTCGAAAAGTGTTTTCATTCGTGCATTATCTTGAACTAGAAACATGTCCAAATTCCGTGAAGGGTTTCCGGTAATACGCGTGTGGTATTCGGTATCGACGTAATCAGGACCGACCTTATAGGGTTGAACTCGATACCCACGATTTTGCAAAAGTTTCATTAAACCAAGCGTTATCGTTGTCTTTCCTGAGCCGCTGGAAACAGCGGCGATCATCAGCTTCTTCATTCATTTTCCTCGCTTCTATCAGTTCTACTCCTCGGTAGCAGCTTTGATGAACACTGACCTTGGAATACCAACGTGACACATTGGATTTCTTTATCACCTCTAGAACTGCTGGAATATCTTCTGGTTTTTCAATCATGATTCCAACTACTGAGCCACTATGTGCAACGTTGACTCCTAACCACTGATGGTACTGTCTAAGCTTCATCAATTCTGAGAAATAGGGTTTAGCTAAAATTTCCTGATTTAATAGAGCGCTCTGTGTCGCCGCCTCTCCAAGCATTTGCAACGATTTTTCTCTCACTGCCCCTACATAACACTGATAAACTTCTGTAAAGAGTGCTCGCTGTTGAAAAATTAAGCGCTCGTTCACTTGTGAATGAAAAGCTTCGGTTTCTAAGGTTTCTTTTGGCTCCAAAACAACCACGTAAAAATGGGGAGCCCATCCGCTGCTCTCTCTAACTGACCCATTTTTCTGCTCAAACAATGTAAGTGTTGGGAAAAGAATACTGTCTGTACGTTCAATTGCCAAACAAATGTCGATAATTTCATCTCTGGTAATCTTTCTTCCATAGTAAGCAGTCGTTGCTTGGCAAGCTGCGGCAATATCCGCTGTACTACTGGCCATCCCTTTGGCTATCGGTAGTTCTGAATTGATCACGAAAGATAGCTTTTCTCTCTTAGCAGTCGGTATTCTTAAGTGATCCAGCGTTTTATTGATCGCTTTCTCGATTTTTGGTTTAGCTCCTTTAGAAGCAATTCCCGTTTGAAGCGTTACTTTAGAAAATCGATCAATTCCATAACTAACTAATTTTTGCGAATCACCTAGCCAGCCTTGAATCAATTCTCCGCATGAACCGGTACAAGAAGCCGTTACTCTCATAAAATCGCCTCCAATGCATCAAGTAAGGATTTGTTATCAACTCTTGATTTAACTGCAATTCGATAATATTTTTGAGACAAGCCATGAAAGCTATTACAATTTCGAATCAGAATATTTTTTTGGATCAATTTTTCTTGTAGACAACCCGAACCCTGATACCGCAAGAAAATAAAGTTTGTCTGACTAGAAAACGTTTCCACCTCCTTAAATTGAGCCAACCCCTTTTCTAAAAACCTTCGTTCCTCTGCGATATAGCGCTGACTATCCTTAATAAATCTTGTTTCCTTCAATGCTTGCTGTCCGGCAATATCTGCAAAGGTATTAATGTGCCAAGGCACAGTTTTCGCTTCAATTTGAGCTAGAACAGCGCGATTACTACTTAGCAAGTAGCCTAAACGCAAACCTGGAATCGCAAACATTTTTGTCAACGATCGAAAGATGTAGAGGTTTTCATTAGTGCTGATTGAAGAAACAAGCGAATATTCCTCCCTTGTAAAATCTACAAATGCCTCATCGATAATTAAAGCTATCTCATTTCTCTGACAAAATTGAGACAATTCCTCAAGCTCTGATTGTTTCAGCATTTGACCAGTTGGATTATTTGGGTTACAGAGGCAGATGCCATCAACTTGTTGCTCCTTCGCTGATTGTATCAATTCTGCAATTGTCCATTGAAAATTGCGTTGCTCCAAATTAAAATAGCTAAATTCAGTCTTTTGTTGACTAAAAGCTGCTTCATACTCCATGAAAGTCGGTGCAAGCAATAATAGTCTTTTCAGCATAAGCGTTCTTCCCAACATAAAAATCGCTTCTGCAGCCCCATTGGCTGGATAGACAAATTCTGCTGAAATCTCGTGAAAATCAGCGATTGACTGGATTAGTGCATGATATCGAATATCAGGATAATGAACTAGCTCCGCAATGCCCTTCGTTAGTGTTGCTTTGACTCCTTGGGGAATACCTAAGGGGTTGATATTTGCACTAAAATCAATTAGCTCTTTCTTATCTATCTGATATAATTCACTGATTTCTTGAATATTTCCTCCATGCTTCACTGCCATAACAACGACTCCGCTTCTTGATTATTTTAGAAAGATTGCTTCTTTATATTTTTGTGGAATTCCTAGAATCACAATCTCAGATAGAGTTAAATTCACGACTGTCGCCAAGGTCAGGGGGACGAAAAGCATGAAAACAACCGGCCCCATCAATGGATAAAGCAATAGCAAATCCAATGGTACATTGATTACGTAAGCCACCAGCATCGAAATTATCGAAGCTGCGACCTTATTTCTTTGCAACTTTTTGCGCGTCCAGCTATAAAAGAACATACAGGCCGCCATCAATACAGCAATAATCAGATGAATTGGCAAAGTATTAGGAAACCCTGACAGTAACGCTGAGATCATGTGTCCGAAAAATCCTAAAAATGCTCCTGCGGCAGGGCCAAGAATGATTGCACCAATAAATGCGGGAAAAGAGTCTAATGCGATTGAACCTAGGATTTTAATGTTTGCCCCAATCACACATAGCGCCAGCAGAATTGCTAATGTTGCCAATTTCTTTGTTGAATACTTCATCATGTTTCACTCCTTATTCGTTTTAATGTATTAATTTTTCAAGTAAAATTAGTTCGATTCGAATGTCGTATATCATTCAACTAAAGTTCTTGAGCTTCAATTTGATTCTTATTGCTTAATATCCTTCTGTTTTAAGTAACCTGCGAAAAGTTGAACTGACATCCTTATTCCTTTTGATATACTATTTGTTTTCTCATGATTGATAATCCAAAAAAATAAACGCAGCGAGCCCAGAAAAGATGGTCTCGCCGCGTTTTTTATTTGTATAAATACACAAAATAATACCGTTAGCAAAATAATCTTCCCAATCCAATTATTTTTTAATCCCTGAACAAGGTATCCTGACTTTGCATCCATTTACTATCTCGCCTTCCCGAAAAGTGGCTTGTGAGAGTTCATCCGCATATACAGTAGAAAGGGGCTGTTGAGGATTTTCACCTCATTCCCTTGATCAGTTATTAAGTATTCAATTTTTCTTTATTATAGCAAACGTTTCTCCTTATTCTTGGCTTTTTACCATAACTCAGCCACATTGTGCTATTTTGAAAAAGGTAAGAGCAAAATATTACTATTATTTAAAACTGATTGACGTTTAAAAAAAATGATGATCGAAATATGTACTATCCTCACGGAACCAAGCAATCGTCATCATCATTCGCTCTAGAATGTAGAAGAGAACTGTGTCCTTCAATAATCTTGATATGTATTCTAAAAAGATAGTCTTCAGAATCTTATTTCCCTGCTCAAACGATATAAAATACTGCTATTTTCAGATTTAACTACTGGTTAAGGGTTTTTCTTGAATTTTAATAAAGCAATCAAAGGAAAGCTATTCAATCGCTGAAGTTCAGCCAAATTTTGTTATTTCGAACCTAAAACAAAGCAATATATTGTTATTATTTATTATTCGATTTGAAAAATCATTGATTTATCAATCTTTTCATTCATTTTTATCTACCGCTTTTTTGATGAAGTAATTCTTTTAAATCAAAATTCATCTTGTCTTTTTATTTAAAAGAAAATAAGATGGAGAAAAGACTTTAAGGAGCGGACGATGACTAAAAAACAATCTTCACAAAATCTGATTTTGATCATTACCACTACTGTGTACTCATTTTCTAGTATGATCTCAGCATTTTTTATGCTGGGAAGTCAATCACTTATTTGGTTTTTTATTAGTGCCCTCTTTTATTTTATTCCCTACGCACTGATCGTAGCGCAGTATACCAAAAAGTACGCACATCGCTCAGGAGCGATCTATGACTGGTTAAAAGAGTCCCTTTCTCCTAAGGCAGCTTTCACAACTGTTTTTTTATGGTATAGCAGCTACTTCATTTGGATGATTAGTTTATTTATGAAGATTCTCATTCCAATCTCTATTCTGTTCTTCGGGCAAGATATAACTGCGTCAATGAATTGGTTCGGTGTTTCTTCTCAAATATGGTTAGCGTTATTTTCTGTAATGGCAGTAATAGGTATCACTTGGATGAACAAACGTGGCTTCCAAGTTATTTTTCGTTTTTTGCATATTAGCGGGTACGCTATGGTTGGCTTGTTAATCCTTTCGTTATCTGGTAATTTAATTTTGATTTTTAAGAATCCCGAACTAGTCTTAGCAAATATCCATCATAGTTTGACTGTGCCAAGCTTTTTTCAAGAATCATCGAGCCGTCTGCTCTCACAGCTGCCTTTTTTCATTTTTTCGATCACCGCATTCGGAGGATTGGATACGATTGCGAGTCTTGCCGATAAAACCAAAAAAAGCCGCAGCAGATTTCCGCGAGCCGTGATTATCAGTTCGTTTGTTGTGTTATTTTTATATGTTAGCGGCATTATCATTTGGAGCTGTGCAAATAACATTGACGGCTTACGGGAGGCAACGTCTCTTCATTTGGGAAATCTAATGTATGGTGTCATGGAACAATTGGCCAAAACATTGGCTGTCAGTTTCAACCTGTCAGTTAGTCACACGCACTTATTGACTCAGATTTTTATTCGTTACACCGCCCTGACAATGGGGCTGGCATATTTGAGTCTTCTTAGCTCAATAAGCTATGGTCCATTGAAAAGTTTGATAAAGAGTACACCTAAAGTTTTCTGGCCAAAATTCTCAGCACTGAATAGGAATCAAATGCCTGAAAATGCACTTTGGATCCAAGCCTTGCTGATTTCTTTATTCATTGGGCTGTTGTCATTTAGTAATACTTTTTTATCAGATTTATTTAATCAATTAACCTACATGACGAATGTTTCACGAGCGATTCCATATTTTATTGTCGCAGCTAGTTTTCCTTTCTTTTTAAAGAAAAAAATCATCCAGAAACAGTCATTGATTATTAAAAATAATTACCTGAATTATTTTCTTTCCATAAGCGTTTGTGTCTGTATTTTTGTTGCAATTGCCTTTCAAATATATGAACCCTTAAAATTAGGAAATTATCTGAACTTTTCAACCTTGCTTTTAGGTCCAGTATTCTTTGGTGTTCTTTCCCACTTCATCTATTTTCGCTTTGAACAGAAAAAAGCTCTAGTGAGTTTGTCTAAACAAAACAGCGAAAATCCGTAAAATCATTGACTAAGGAGTTACGCCTATGTACCCAATCTTAATTGATATCCAGCAGTTTTCTGTCCTAGTGATCGGCGGTGGAAGAATAGCCACTCGAAAAGTTTGCGGATTGATTGAAGCAGGTGTAAAACCCACGGTTATCGCGCCGAATTTTTCTGATACCTTACTAACAGCAAAGAAAAATGGAAAAGTTTTATTGCGGGAACGTTCCTTTCAATATGGTGATACCACTGGTTTTCAAGTCATTTTTATCTGTACAGATAATCCAGCAGTCAACCAAGCTGTTTTGAATGAAACGACACCGCGACAACTCGTAAATGATACAACCAATCAAAGCAATAGCAATTTTTTCAACATGGCATGGATTAAAGAAAAGGATTTTGGGATTGCATTAACTACTAAAGGTGCCAATCCGCGAAAGACCAAGCTATTAAAAGAAAAAATCCGTTCATTTCTGAAAGGAAACTCATTAGAATAAAAAAACGCCTGAATACAAACTGTCCGAACAATTGAGCAGCGTATTCAGGTGTTTTTTTATTCGTATTCAAATGAGGCCATTAATAAATTGATCAATGGCATGAGAAATAAAGATTTCCACTTCCTTTTCATACTGATCGCTGCTAGAGTAGGCGTGCAGAAAAGCAAAGCCTATCATACTAGAAAAAATAATTTCCGCTGATTTTTTCGGGTCATGGATTTTGACTTGCTTTTTTGACTTCATTCTAATCAAATAATCCTCCAGCGTCTGAATAAAGGCTGTTGGAATTTTCTCAATATAAGGCATCGTTTCTTGATAAATTTCTTGTGCGCGAAGGCCTAAGGAAAACCGGACAATCTCTGGCGTAACCTGTGTGAGATACGCTTCCATCATCAAACGAAGATCGCTGGTTAGATCCCATTGAAATTGATCATAAATCTCCTTATTTACAGAAGGAATCCACTCGGCTTCTTTTAATGTTGTCAACAGTAGTTCTTTCTTACTGCCAAATTGCCGAAACAGCGTCACTTCGTTTACTTGCGCTTCTTTTGCAACATCTTTTGTTGTCATGTCACTGTAGCCTTTTTCAACGATTAGTTTTCTTGTAGCAGCCATGATATTGCTTCGCGTATTTTTCATACAGGAAATACTTACTCCTTTATTAGACTTGCGATCGCCACACTTCCTCCCCGAATCACTTCGATTTCTTGAGAAATGCTTTGTTGGAGATCGGTAATTAGTTGGTTATTTTGCGCGTCAGTATTGATACACTCGATCAGCATTTGATCTGTTGTTTGATCAATAATGATAAATCTGTTTGCCTGAGTCAATCCATTTAGATCGTTTTCGAGACTTTCATAATAAAGCAGCTTAACGTACATTACCTCTTTAGTGTGAATGGGAATGTCGGTGTAATCAATCACTTGGATCACTTCGATCATATTGCTTAATTGATGTTTAATTTGTTCAAAGGTTCGCTCATCGCTAAAAAGGCTGATAGTCATCCGAGAAATATCTTTGACCTCTGTCTCACCAACCGTTAAGCTATTTAAATTATACAATTTTCCGGAAAATAATCCAGAGACTCTTGCTAGTACGCCAACTTCGTTTTCAACGTAGACGCTTAACCATTTCTGTTTAATTGTCTGCATAAGTAATCATCTCCTTCAAACCTTGACCTGGTGGAACAATTGGTAGGACCTTTTGTTCTGTCTTAAGCATAAACTCCAAAATAAATGGTTGACTTTTAGCACCTTTTGCTCGGATAAATGCGTGGTCAAGCTCTTCTTCATCAGTGATTCTAATACCGTCTACTCCATAGCTGCGGCCTAAAGCGATGAAATCTGGTAGATAAGACATGCCGTTACCCCTTAACTTCGTGTAAGAATAGCGTTTGTCATAGAACATTTCTTGCCATTGACGAACATTTCCTAAACTTTCATTGTTGAAAATGCAAATAATAATCGGAATTTTTTCTAGCATCACTGTCGCAAGCTCTTGAAGGTTCATTTGAAAGCCGCCATCACCCGTAATTGTCAGGACATCCTTTTCCAGATTCCCTAATTTGGCCCCAATAGAAGCTGGAAAACCGAAGCCCATCGTACCTAATCCACCTGAAGTCAGCAGTTGTCTTTCTTTTGTGACTTCAAGAAATTGGGTCGTCCATAACTGATTTTGTCCAACGTCGGTTACCACGATTGCATTTGAGAAATGTTCGTTGATTTTCTGAATGATTTTTTCTGGTGTTAAACCTACTTCTTTCATGTGAACAGGCAAAAGTAGGTCCTTATTTTTGATTTCTTGTAGCCATTTCTCGTGATTTTTCGAATACAGCATGTAAGTGATTTTTGGCAATATTTCTTTAATGTCTCCTACTAACCCAATTTGAGTGTCGACATTTTTATCAATGGTTGCTGGATCAATATCTACATGAATCAGCTTTGTGAAAGGACAAAACGCTGCGGCATTTCCAGTCACACGATCATTCAAACGTGTCCCTAAAGCCAAAAGAACATCACTGTTTAAAATTGCCTGATTTGCTGCATAGCTTCCGTGAATACCTACATTACCAATATAATTTGGGTGATTACTAGGTAAAGACCCTTTTCCCATAATCGTACTAACAACTGGCAGATTGTACATTTCAATAAAGGCGGCAATTTCTTTATACGCTCTAGCGCGATGAACACCACCTCCAAGCAGCAAGACAGGTTTCTTAGCGGCTTCGAGTATTTCAGCTGCGGTTTCTAGTTTTTCCAGTGGGATCATTTGCGTTTTCTGACCACCACGAATTGCTACTTCTTTTGGGTATTTTTCTGAACCGAGTTCCTGCTGAATGTTTTTCGGTATATCAACGACTACAACTCCTGGTTTACCAGATTGCGCAATAACAAATGCTTTCTTCAGAATTTTTCCTAAATCCTCTCGATTCCTGACTGTTACGGCATATTTAGCAATTGAGCGACAGATTCCCACCATATCTACTTCTTGAAAAGCGTCCTTCCCAATCAGCTGTGTTGAAACCTGTCCTGTGATACAAACCAGCGGAGAGGAATCGTAGCCCGCCGTAGCAATCCCTGTTATCAGATTTGTTGCTCCTGGACCACTAGTGACTAGACAAACACCAACTTTTCCAGTAGATCGCGCATACCCATCTGCGGCATGAATCAATCCTTGCTCATGTCTAGGCAAAATAACGCGAAATTCCTTTCTCTGATAAAGCGCATCAAACAAATCAATCGCCTGTCCTCCCGGATAAGCAAAACATACGTCAACCTTCTCATCGATTAATGCTTTAACAACCAATTCAGCTCCCGAAATCATTTTACATACCTCCTAATAATGCAAGTGTTAACTTGCATTTTAACATATAAACTATGCGATTTGTAAATTGTTTCAAAAAAAAGACCGCCCGCAATCGAACGATCTCTTGAAGCATTACCATTTTTCCAATTTAACAGCCATTTCCCAAAAGGCGTATTCCATTTTACTACTGATCACGAAGGCGTCGATCATTTGCTGCTGTTCTTTGCTTGAACTTTCTTGATATAGACGATCTAAGAGCGCACACTCCTTTTTTATCCCTTCAGCAGCGGCCTCACCAGCATAGGTCTCAATCCAGCGCTGATACAAAGGATTAGGAGAGCCCGTGTCAATCAAACGAACACCGATTTCTTGATACAGCCAGGCACATGGAAGCATCCCTGCAAAAGCAGTATTTGGTGTACCGTCAATCAACTGTCGATACATATGCGAAACGTAATGATAAGCTGTAGGTGCAATCGGTGTAGTCAAAATCTCATGTTCAGTAATCCTTAATTCTGAAAAGAACTCCTTGCGAATTGCCATTTCACCTAGCTTAAGATTTTCAGCATTTTCTTGTAACTGCTCCTGCGCTTCCCGATCGTTTGTTTGTTCCGCAATTAAATGATAAAGCTTGCTAAAATGTTCAAGATAATAGCGATCCTGAAGTAAATAATAGCGAAAAATTTCTGGAGCCAAATTTCCATCTGCCAATGCCGTGATAAATGGATGCTCAAAGCTTCCTTCCCAAAATGATGCTGCTTCTTGACGCGCAATTTTTGTAAAATTCATTCTCTATCTCCTCTTATTAACTTTTTTAGTACGCCCACTTGTTACGACTCTTCCAACGTCTCCTAGTCACAACATAAAAAAACCTCCTTTATTCTCATAAGAATGAAAAGGAGGCTCTCTGCACAAAACACGCATACTGAAGAAAACCCGACCGCAAAAAAACGATCGGGTGCAAAATTCTAAACATCACACATTCCCTGCGCCAGTACTAACTGTTTCAGGTTCAATGGGTATAATCTCAGCTTCAAAAGCACCCCTAGTGTCATTCAATTAATAAAAGTATAGCATACTCTTATTAGAAAAACGATTGCTATTTAAAATCTTCTAGCCTCTAATCAAAAATCCTTGATTCCTGAACAAGTTTTCGACTGGGTGTCAAAGTCGCCTCCGCTATTGTTTTTCCAGTATTTTTCAAATAATTCTTTATGAGATGATAACCAATCGTGTAGCCAGCGTTTCTTGAGAGTCCCACGGGTTGATACCCCTGCACACGGGCAACTTCATCCCCATACATATACGCAGAAACCTGATCAAAGCCGCGAGCATTACGTCCACCCTTCATTACTTCGATCGTATAGTCCAATTCTTCCTGGTCGTAATCTTGTACCCATGGTCCACGATGTTCGATGCCATAAAGCGTTTCGGCAAAAACCTCCGCTAAGCCTTCAATCACTAAATAATCTTCGACGCTCACATCTCCATGATTAAAGGGCTCATAGGTAAACCGAATATTATGATTAAACTCATGTGCCAAAGCAGATTTTAGTCGTGTGCGATTGAACTCATTCGGAACAACGATTAACAAAATGTACCCAGGTATCCCGCCAAATCCGCTATACCCTTCACTTGCCATCAAGACGCTGTTTTCCGGATCACCGAGCAAGATATTTACAACAAAGTCTTCGATCGGTATTTGATAGCCAATATCAGTGAAAAGCTGTGCGCTTTTTTCTATAACTTGACGACATTCTCCGAAAATATTCGTATCTTTTAAAGGGCTTACCTTAGTTTCAATCAACTCTCTCCGTTTTCGCGGCGTCCAGATGCCCATCATCTCTGATGCCATCAAAACATCATAGCCTCCCGAAGTTTTTGACATGAGAGGAACACTTAAATACCGCCACATTTCCTCGAAAGGTTGCATCAACTCATAGCGGAAAGTATTTTCATCCTTCTGACCCTGCAGACACGCTTCATAATAAGACAAAGTATCAATTATTTTTACACTAAAATTATTCATTATGGTAACCTCCTTGATTTAATCATAATCTGTCTCTTATACACATCTGACGCTGCCGACGA
>ENA-OWZU01000282-OWZU01000282.1-human-gut-metagenome-genome-assembly--contig:-NODE-282-length-17473-cov-14.693019_pt1 | contig 17473 bp, 19 predicted proteins | sample MGYA00249263_ERZ652121 | MGnify/ENA primary metagenome ERZ652121 (study PRJEB26925, sample SAMN05827113) | human gut metagenome | biome: ENVO:2100002; feature: ENVO:00000062; material: ENVO:00002003... | reverse complement strand
ACACCTATTAAGTCGTCGGCAGCGTCAGTTGTGTATAAGAGACAGATTTATTGGTGCTCTAAAAGCTATCGCACCTCTTTTAGTCTTCTTCTTGATTATTGATTCTTTAGCGAAACACAAAAAAGGGACCAAGACACATATGAAGACCGTTATCGTCTTGTACTTTCTAGCAACATTTATTGCGGCACTGACTGCTGTAGTCGCTAGTTACCTCTTTAAAGTGAGTCTTGTGTTACCTGAAGCTGTAAAAAACCAAACAGCGCCAGATAATTTACAAGAAATTTTAAGCGGCATTTTAACCAATGCAGTAGCCAATCCAATTAGCGCGATTTCAGAAGGTAATTATTTAGCATTGTTATTATGGGGCTGTGTCCTTGGTCTAGGTTTCCGTCATGCAAGTGAAGGGACAAAAAAAGTCTTATCTGATATCTCTGAAGTAATCTCAAAAGCAATCCAAGGCGTCATTTTATTTGCACCATTAGGAATTGTCGGGCTAGTCTTTTCGACTATTTCTGAAATTGGCTTAAGCGGTATGGCTGCTTACTTAAAAATTATTTTGCTTGTCGTGGGTACGATGCTCTTTGTGGCATTTGTTGTTTATCCATTAATGGTGTTTTTACTTCTCAGACAAAATCCATTTCCATTAACTTTTTACACGATGAAAGAAAGTGGCATTCCAGCGTTCTTCACTCGTAGCTCAGCTGTCAATATTCCAATTAATATGGAATTAGCTGAAAAATTAGGTCTTGATCGTCAATCGTACTCAATTTCGATTCCACTTGGAGCAACAGCCAATAGTGGTGGTGCAGCGATTACCATTTCCGTTATGACGTTAGCAGCTGCACATACGCTAGATATGCAAATCCCTATCACATTAGCTTTTCTATTGTGTCTATTATCGGCTATCTCTGCTACAGGTGTCTCAGGTATTGCCGGTGGTAGTCTCCTACTGATTCCTTTGGCATGTAGCTTATTTAATATTCCGAATGATACGGCTATGCAAGTTGTGGGTGTTGGATTTATTATTGGCGTGATTCAAGATTCCGTGGAGACCGCGGTCAATTCAGCAAGTGATTTGTTATTTGCGGCTACGGCTGAATTTTATGATTTAAATAAAGCGGGTAAACCTGTCGACGTGAATAAGCGAGTGAAGATCGCTCAAGCAACTCAATTATCTGATACGAACTTTTCATTAGATAACGATTAAAAATAAGCTCACTATCCGAAACGTGCACTCTCGGATAGTGAGCTTATTTTAGTATTCTTAGTAATTCGAAGGTAATTTTATGGGTCGCTGTAATTGTTTCACTATCGACAAACAATGTAGCAATTTTTTCTTTCAAAGCAGGATTTTTTTGTTGTTCTTCTTTAAAATAATCCTGTACAAATATTTTTGTAACGGGTTCTTCTCGTTGATAGGAGAAGGTTTTATTCACCCAAGGAATACCCTCTTTTTCAAGCCATTTTTTAAATTTTTCGAGAATGGCTGGGGCAACGTTATTTGACACAAATTGCTCTAATGGCGTGAAGACAGTATCTTGATCGTCAACCACTTGCAATAAAATAAGTTGGTTTTTCGTCATCCGCAACAAATCCTTTAGCTGCTGTAGTGTATTCAATGCTGGATTCATCGCCGAAAAGACGAGCTCATATTGATCTGGATTGGAGTTTGCACAAAATGTTTGTTGATCGCATTGGATGTATTGCACGTTATCATTGGTATGGGTAGCTTGCTTTAGCATATTAGCCGAAAAGTCGACTAGCAAGTATTGAGTGACATATGGGGCAATCGCGGGTAAGTATTTGCCATAACCACCTGCAATATCGACAAATAATTGACAAGGTAAACAGTTGGTTTCAAGCAAATATTGCGCGACATCTTCTACAATTGTTGTAAATGATTCTTGTTGGATTTCATAATACTCATCCGCAAACTCATCCCAAAATTGTCGCTGTTCTTCCAAGTAATCCATTATCACCCTCCTTAAACAAGAATATGTGAGCAATCAGTCAGCTTGAGAGAAAAAAGTTGGCTGATTGCTCATACATGTCTTGATTAGTTATTGTTCCATCATGAGGCCTTCACAATCAGTGGCACCAAAAAGGGATAATGTGTAAAAAAATCCAGTATTGATCGCTTCCGAGTATTGGAATCAATCGTTAACATGACTGGTGTTTGATTCAAGTCAAAGCTGACAGATTGATTTTGATTTAAGAGAATGGTGTATTTCTGATCCTCATCTTTTTCAAATTCGTAATCAGCGTCTTCCATCGTTGTTATAAAGATTTCATCTAAAATGTACGTACTAATGGTTACTTGAGTAGTAAGGTGCACCAGTAATGAATTCGAGTTATCTAAAAAGTTAGGCAATACTTCAAAGCCAAGCGACTTAAAGTGTGTCAACAAACTGTTCAAATCATAGTTGATGAGTGACAGCTGATTTCTTGAAAAGACCTTTTCTACATGCCAAAGACGGATTAGCTCTAAGACATCTTTTTCTGATACGGTCACTTTCATCGCCTGCGTATCTATGACAATTAATGGCAAGTAGGTTATTTCAAAACGATTGTCAACAACATTCATTTTAAAGTTTAACACTAATTGGTGCGCATCATTCACACGATAATTCGTTAAAAAATGCTTGGTTTGCCAAGTGTTAAAGGCATCAGATTTTGCCAATTCAATCGTACGCAATGGCTTTAATAGCTCATACGTGAAGTAGTCCAAAAGATTCGCTCTTGCGATCGCTGAAATAGCGGTATCATGAACGATAAATTGATTGTAGCCATCTAATAAAGAATCAAAGTCGGCTTCGATTAATAATTTCCGTAATTTCAAGTCAGCAAGTTCTTCTTCTGCCGATTGAATATATTGCAAAATTTCTTCATGCTCTTGTTCTTTAAACAGATAGTAAGAATCTGCAGTGTCATCAACAGCAGGTTGTTGCGTGGCCTCATACGTCGTTGCATTACTACTTTGTTCATCGACGGTCAAAATTTGTTTTTCGACCACTTCTACTGTCACGTCTGTTTCTTTTTCACTCATCCGCGCACCCCCCTCTCATCTAAATAGTCTTTCATAAAGGCTTGAAGTTGCGTACCCATAGAAGAAAATGAGTCAAACTGGCGGTTGATTAAGCGCAATTCTTTGGTAATAATGGCACGCTGTAACCGCAATGCTTGATAATGATTCATTAATTTTTCTTTTTGGTTGGCTAGTTGTTGTTTGTCGTTTACAAACCGTTGCAACTCTTCTTGATGAGCAGTTAACTTTCCGATTTGCTGCGTTAGTTCTGCCACATCCTCATCTGTTTTTGAACGATTAAAAAAGCCTTTTGAAGCTTCTTTCTTTTCTTCAAGTGCTTGTCGTAATGTTTGGAGTTGCTCGTCTACTTCCACTAATTCCGACTCCGCTGTGATTGAGCGAGCAGTCAACGCGTCCATTTGCTTTTCTACAGCTGTTAGCGGATTGTCTACATCTGCCTGTTGCGTTTGCCACTCTTCTTCAATCTCTGGTAAGACAAAAATCTCTGGAATACTGGCATCTAAACCAATTGTTGGACGCTCATGGTAATAATTTCCTAATTGATAGTATTGCACAGTTGGATTGACTTTTTGCGTTAATTTCATAAAAGGAAAGGCTTGTAAAAAGCTATCATGCAATTTCTTCATCAGCAACCCGTCAATTTCATGATCTTTATTGGCAGTATTTTTCAATTCTTGATGCAAGCGGCCCTTATAAATTCGGTAAATAGCGGGGATATTTTCTGTTCGAATGGCTTCTTCAAACTCGGTTAAATCCTTAAGCATAGACCCAATGTTTTGTGAGGCGACATCTTTAATTGCTTCGAAATTCGTATCGACTGCCGCATCTTCTTTATATTCTCTAGCTTCTTCTTCCGTCATGCTTAGACCTCCTTTATAATTTACCCTTTTATTTTATCATCAAACACGAAAAAAAGGGATTGAAAACAATCCCTTTTCCTTCCTTTATCATGAATGATTGCTTAAGCAGTTACATCGCGTGTCAAAAAATGAATTTGTTTTTGTTCATCTCTTGTTAAACGTGTTTCTTCTTTCAAATACGTAAAGACTAATTCCTGGACATCTGGGTTTTCGAGCATTGTTTCATAACCTTCAAAGATTGCTTGAATGTAGTTTTTATACGCTTGTTTCTTTTTTTGACGTTTTTTCACTGGGCACCATCCTTTTCTCGTTTATCTTATCAAGTGCATTTGCGATTGACAAGGGGTTTTGGTTAATTTTGCCACTGATAGGCTAACCGTTTACCATCCGGAATCGGAAAGACGACCTCACCACAGCAAACAAAGCCACAAGCTAGGGCGACTTTTTGCATCCCGATATTCAGGCGATGTGTATCGATGCGAATATCTGTGATACCATCAGTAACACATTGTGCAACTAAGCTAGCTAAAAAGCGTTTCCCTAGTCCTTTATTGGCCGTGGTAGACTTGACCGCAAAGCGATGGATCGATACATACGAGTCTGTAGGCATAAGCCATCGCCCGTCAATTGCTTCATACACCGGATCGATGCCAGGGATGATTGATGCTACTGCTACGATGGTCTCTTCCTCAAGGACATATGTCCAGCCATGACGAATATCAGCTAGAAATTGTTCTTCGCTTGGGCCATGACCATTTTGCCATTGTGGAGATTGTTGTTGGGCTAGTGTGTGAATACCATCAGCAATAATTGCCATAATGGTTGGCAAATCTTTTTCCGTTGCTTTTCTTAGCTGCATCTTGGCATTCCTCCTAAGAAAGATCTTTTAGTTTTCCTCTAAATTCATCAATAGTCGTGTAGCCTTTTTTCTTCATAATATCAGACAGCTCGCGAGTCAGACGATCAAAAATAGCGGGACCTTCTTTGTGTAGTTGGGTTCCGACTTGTAGAACACTTGCGCCACATAGGAGATGTTCAAAGGCATCTTGGCCATTGGTAATACCCCCTGTGCCGATAATTTTGATCTCGCTATTTAAACGCGTTGCAAAAGCACGGACATTGGCTAGTGCAGTCGCTTTAATGAGAGGTCCACCTAGGCCGCCAAAACCATTTTTGGGTTTAATAACGACTTGTTCGAGGTCTGGGTCAATCACAAGGCCATTTCCGACTGAATTAATCGTATTGACATAAGTTAGCGGGAATTGATTTAAAATGTCAGCCATTTGATCAAAGTGGGCAAAGTCAAAATAAGGTGGCAATTTGACTCCTAGTGGTTTTTGGTAGAGGTCAAATACTTGTATTAGCAACCGTTCTGTCTGCTCAAAGTCATAGGCTAGCTGAGGCTTCCCAGGGACATTCGGACAAGAGAGGTTTAATTCAGTCACGCCATCAAAGGAGCTAGTTTCAAGTCGGCGCAACATATCTAAATTTTCGGCAGCACTCATCCCAGAGATAGAGAAAAAGCACAATTTACGATACGGTGTGTGAGTGACGTAATCAAGATAATAGTCAAAACCTTTATTCGGCAAGCCCATTGAGTTGATGCTGCCATTTGGTAGATCGATATAGCGTGGTTCGGGATTGCCTGTCCGTGGTAGCGGCGTACAGCTTTTTGTAATAAACGCACCCGCTGAAGAATGATGCAGTTCATTCAATTCTTCTGTGGTCATACAATGGACTCCTGACGCATTCATAAATGGATTTTCAAGTTCATGATTGGCAAAAACAGTTTTTAGCATAACAATTCTCCCCTTTAGTTTTTCTAAGTGTAGCTTTTTTGACGCTAGATGGCAATACAAAAAATGACGGAGCGAATCTGTTCTTTTTTGGACAGATTCGCTCCATCGGCTTTCTAGTTTAAGATTGGATTCTTTTTTTCGCTGTTGATAGCATGAGACGAATGCGATTTAACTGGTTGACAATCGAAACACCTGGATCATAATCAATCGGAGCGATATTGGCTTGAGGATAGCGTGCCCGTAATTCTTTAAGCACCCCTTTGCCTACAATGTGGTTCGGCAGACAGCCAAATGGTTGCAAGCAAACAATGTTATCGACCTGTTCGTCCAGTAGCTCGATCATTTCGGCTGTCAAAAACCATCCTTCTCCCGTCTGGTTCCCAATCGATAAGACCCGACTTGCTTTTGTAGCTAGCTCTTTAATCGGAGCAGATGGACAAAAGCGAGTTGAATCTTTTAAGGCACGATTTAAAGGCTGTTCGAAGACACTTACTAGTTTCAATAGGACTTGCGCTGTCCGCTTGCTCTTTACTGACATTCCAAGGTGTTCTTCTTTCCAGATTTGATTGTATAAGGAATAGTTCATAAACCCTAGTATGTCAGGAACAACGACTTCTGCCCCTTCTAACTCAAGCAAGCGGACAATATTATTATTGGCAATCGGTGAATACTTGACCAAAATTTCGCCAACAACTCCCACTTTTGGCTTTTGGCAGTCCTTGATGGGCAGTTCATCAAAATCATGGATGATTTTTTTAATGGTACGATTAAATTGTGTGAGTGAGCCATTTTGGACATTGGCTGCAACTTTTTCGAGCCATGCTTGGTGTAATTGATCCGTGCTACCAGATTTGACTTCATACGGTCGTACTCGATATACCAAGCGTTCAAATAAATCACCATATAAAACAGCTAGTAAGACTCGTTTTATCATCTTGCAGGAATAGGTGAAGCCTGGATTAGTTTCGACTCCTTGATTACCAAAGGAAAGGGAAACGACCGGAACATTCTCAAACCCTACTTCTTTTAATGCTTTACGTAACAGTGGAATATAATTGGTGGCCCGGCAGCCTCCACCTGTTTGGCTCATCAGCACGCTAACATTATCTAAATCATACTCTCCACTTTGCAAGGCTTTGATTAGTTGACCAATCGAAATAATTGCCGGGTAGCACGCGTCGTTGTTTACATATTGTAAGCCAGTGTCAATCACGCTGTCATCAGCTGATAGCCCCACGATATGGTAGCCCGATGCCCGCATCGCCACGTCAAACAAGCCATTTTGATGGATTGGGCTGAGCATAGGCATAAGCAGCGTATGCTTTTTGCGCATATCTTTCGTAAACACAATTTTTTCCGGTAGGTTCGCTGTATGAGTAGGAGCATGGGTCGTTTTTTCACGAGCACGGAGCGCAGCTTTTAGCGAGCGTACACGAATACGGACTGCGCCTAAGTTTGCGCCTTCGTCAATTTTTAAGACAGTATACAGTTTGCCTGCTTGTTCCATAATCTCAGCTACTTGATCTGTAGTCACTGCGTCAATCCCACAGCCAAATGAATTTAGCTGGACCATTTCTAATTGCGGGCATTTGGCCACGACATGTGCGGCTGCATAGAGACGTGAATGATACATCCACTGGTTCACCACACGTAGAGACTTGACTTCAGCCAAGTGTGCGATGCTGTCTTCGGTTAAGACGTGAAAGCCTTCTTGTGTAAGTACTTCTGCGATGCCATGATTGATTTCCGGATCAAGATGATACGGTCTACCAGATAGCACGATGCCATTTTGATTCGTCTGCATTAGCATCGCAATGGTTTCTTCACCTTTCGTTTGAATGTCTTGTTTTGCGGCTGCTAGTTCTGTAAATCCATGCTGCAATGCTTTAGTGATATCTCCTCTTGATAGTTGCAAGTCAGCAAACGTAGCAGTCAAGGTAGCAATCATGGATGATTCATCTGCTAGATTTAAGAAAGGATTGCGGTAATCGACTGCACCAGAGCGAATTTCTTCCACATTCATCCGAATCAAATCAGGGTAGCTTTGAACAATAGGACAGTTAAAGTGATTATCCGCCGCTTGTCCTTCATTTTGCTCAAAAATAATACTAGGATAAAAAATAATTGGTACTTGTTGCTCAATCAATGTCTGGATATGTCCATGCACCAGTTTAGCTGGGTAACAGACGGTATCGCTAGGGATGGTATCAATCCCCTTCTCGTAGCATTCTTTGGTCGAATGTGGCGATAAGACGACTCTAAAGCCTAAGTCCGTAAAAAACGTGTGCCATAGCGGATAGTTTTCATACATATTTAACACTCGAGGTAAGCCAATTTCTCCGCGAATGGCTTCTTTTTTTCGCAAGGAACGATACTTGAATATCCGCTTTAACTTATAGTCATATAGATTGACTTTGCGGTCTTCACGATTAATTTTGATCCGTGCACCGCGCTCGCAGCGATTCCCTGTGATAAATTGACGACCATCTGAAAATAGCGTAATCGTTAGTAAACAGTTGTTTTCACAGAGACCGCAATGTGTGAGCTCTTTCGTTGCTTCAAAGGTCGCTAATTCATTAGCTGTTAATAAGGTCGTATGCTCCCCTTCTTGATAAGCGCCCTTTGCAATCAATGCCGCACCAAAGGCTCCCATTAATCCAGCGATATTAGGACGGATGACTGTTCGACCAGTCACTAATTCAAATGCGCGTAAGACAGCATCATTGTAAAATGTCCCTCCTTGACAGACGATCCGTTCACCTAATTGCTCAGGTCGACGCACTTTGATTACTTTGTATATAGCATTTTTAATGACGGAATAAGCGAGTCCTGCTGCGATATCGCCGACTGATGCCCCTTCTTTTTGGACTTGCTTCACTTTTGAATTCATAAAGACTGTACAGCGAGAGCCTAAGTCAACTGGATGAGCCGCAACAATCGCACCTTGGACAAATTCTTCTAAAGGATAATGCAAGGATTTAGCGAAGGTCTCAATAAACGACCCACACCCTGAAGAGCAAGCTTCATTTAATTGAATGGCAGATAGTGCGCCATCTTTGATCGTCATAGCCTTCATATCTTGACCGCCAATATCTAAAATAAAATCAACACCTGGCAAGAAGAAATTAGCAGCTTTATAATGCGCCATGGTCTCGACTTCACCAATATCGACTTTTAAGGCATGCTTAATCAAGTGCTCACCGTAGCCCGTGACTGCGGCTTTCGCAATCGTGACCGCTGTAGGGAGCTGTTGGTACAATTCGGTCAAAATCGCAATCGTCGTCTCTAATGGTTGTCCTTCATTGCTACCATACCAAGAGTACAAAAGTGCACCCTGTTCATCAATCAATGCTACTTTCGTGGTAGTTGATCCGGCATCAATTCCTAAAAAGGCGCGTCCTTCATAGGTATCTAATTCGCGTTCTTTTACGGTGGCTTTTTCGTGACGAGCAACAAATGCCTCTCTGGCAGCCTCGTCTGCGAATAAGGGCGCTAAGGTATCACTTTGTTTGGCGCTTTGTGGATTCGTCTCTAACTTGTCTATAAATTCGCTTAATCGCATAGTTTTTTTCTCTTCTTGGGCAAAAAGCGCTGCGCCATATGCGACAAAAAGTTGAGATTGCTCAGGAAAGATGACCTGATCCATCGACAAGTCTAATGTATCAATAAATCGTTGCCTTAACTCTGATAGGAAATAGAGTGGTCCTCCTAGAAAGGCTACATTTCCTTTGATTTTACGACCAGATGCAAGTCCAGCGATTGTCTGATTGACGACCGCTTGGAAAATACTTTTTGCAATATCTTCTTTTGCTGCTCCTTCATTAAGTAAAGGCTGAATATCCGTTTTTGCAAATACGCCACATCGAGAAGCAATCGGGTATATCGTCGTTGCGTGTTTTGCAAGCTCATTTAGACCACTTGCATCCGTATCTAATAATGAGGCCATTTGGTCAATGAATGCACCTGTCCCACCAGCGCACGTTCCATTCATCCGTTGTTCCAAGGAGCCTTCAAAAAAAGTAATCTTGGCATCTTCTCCGCCTAGTTCAATCACCACATCGGTTTGAGGAATGAGTTCTTCTACTGTACGCGTACAAGCGATGACTTCTTGGATAAAGGCTAATTCGCAACTCTCTGCAAGCCCAATTCCACCAGATCCTGTAATAGTAAGGGCAACATCTTGGTCGCCGATTTCTTTCAAAGCTGCACGAATCATTTTTTTTGTTGCCTTTTTCACATCTGAATAATGACGTTCATAGCAAGAATACAATTCGTTCTTTTCTTGATTGATTACCATCATTTTAACTGTGGTAGAGCCTACATCTATACCAGCATATACGTGCATCGTTGTCACCTACCTTTAAAATTTCCAACAAATGTTGAATATCCAACAGCGCGTTTGTTATACTATTCACGTAAAGTGTAGTGATATTCCTAAAAAAATGCAACAATCAAAGAATAGGAATCTGTGAGATAAACAACAATTTAAAGCGTGTGTCGGAAAAAGGAGGAGAAAAATGATGAAAAAAGTCGATTTACGTGTTAAACGAACGCATAAAATGATTATTGAAGCCTTTATTCGCTTAGTGGAAGAACGTGGCTACGATGATTTGACTGTGCAAGAAATAGCGGATGAGGCCATGATTAATCGAGCAACCTTCTATGCTCACTTCAAAAACAAGCAAGATTTATATGATTCTATTTTTCACTCAACCATGAATGTCTTTGTCTCCGTTCTTGATCCAGATCAAATCGTAAAAGGCAATCGTTTAAAATTAAAACAAGTGGAATTTGTTTTGACAAATATTTATCAACAAATCAAAGAAAACAAAGTCTTTTTCATTACTATTTTAGAGTCTTCTGATGACCAGCGCTTACGCAAACAAATCCAAGCAATTCTAGAAGTCCAGTATGCACATATTTTCTCACGCTTAAAAATTACGGAAAATGATTTAGAAGTCCCAATTGATTTTATTATTGAATATATAACTTCTATTTTCTTTGCGACGCTTCATTGGTGGATTACTGCGGATACGACTATGGATGCGAATAGTTTAGCCAAATTGGTCATTAAGTTAGTCGGTAATGGACACTTAACCGTTTTAGGAATTGAAGTCGATCATTAAAAAGAGGAATTGACAAACGTGTTTAGCTTCGAGCGATAATCCCAGAAATTTCGAAAAGCATGCGCAACTTGATTACGCTTTTGTAGATCATTTATTCATATTAAAGGAGTGTGACAAATTTTCGTCACACTCCTTTAAATAGATTATCCGTCTTCTTCATCTTCCCAAAGTAGCTTTGGGGTATCGATGCTATACAAATGTACAAGTAAAATACCAATACCAACGCCACCAACTAACACGCCTTCACCAATATTTTCCCTACTAACGACAGAGACAACAGCAAACATCAAACACATGAACACAACAAGTGCAGCTAGTGAAGCAAAAACTAGTTTCATAAGGATTCCCCCAAACCCAGCTATAATGAAAACGCTATCTAATATTATCATAGCACTTTTTTGCACATTTAAAAGCCTTTTATTGCTATTGTTATAAAATCGTCTTATACTAATACTAGTTTCTCGCGGTCATGGCGGAATTGGCAGACGCGCTAGCTTCAGGCGCTAGTGATAGCAATATCGTGGAAGTTCGAGTCTTCTTGGCCGCATACAGGTTCATTAGATGAGCATCATCTTCTCTTCTGAAGGTTGTGTTCGTCTTTTTTTATTTTCTCTTTACAAAAGCGAACATACGTTTGTATAATGGGTATAAGAAATAGATTGGAGGCATAGAACATGAATTTCAAATACGAACTGGAGCCTACAGGAGATTATGCTTTTATCGATATGAAAAGTTTTTATGCCAGCTGTGAATTGGTAGCTCGTGGACTTCATCCTCTAAAGCATCTCTTAATCGTTATGAGTACTACAGATAATACGTCCGGTTTAATCTTAGCGAGCTCTCCGATGGCCAAAAAAAAATTAGGTATCAAAAATGTGACTCGTAGATGGGATTTACCGACAGTTGGGGAGAATCCTGCAATGAAAAATCTGATTATCGCCCCTCCTCGCATGAATTATTACATTCAAGAAAACTTAAAAATTCAGCATGTATTACAAAACTATGCCCCAGATGAAGATATTCTCTGGTATTCTATTGATGAAGGTTTGATTGACTTGTCACGTTCATTAAATTACTTTGTCCCGGGTGTATTAGACCGAAAAACAAAACTAGCGATTGTCTGTGATCGCATACAACAAGACATCCAAAAAAAAACAGGGATTTTTTCTACGGTAGGGATGTCCAATAGCAATCCGTTACTCGCCAAATTAGCACTCGATAACGAAGCAAAAACGGCTCCTTCCCTACGAGCATCTTGGAACTATAGTGATGTGGCCGAAAAAGTATGGCAGATACCACAACTAACAGATTTTTGGGGTATCGGGCATCGCACGGCGGCAAGATTGCATCGCTTAGGGATCTCTTCGGTTCATGAATTAGCCAATAGTTCTCCGCAATTGTTGCAGCAAACCTTTGGCGTGATTGGCTTGCAGCTGTATCACCATGCCAATGGAATTGACCGCACCAAGTTGTCCGAACGCTATGTGCCAAAAGAAACAACGATTGGCAATAGCCAAATTTTACCTAAAGATTATACCAGTTCAGAATTGCTTGTTGTTATTCGTGAAATGGCGGAACAAGTCTCGATTCGTATTCGTCGGAAACAGTTAAAAACAACATCCATCCATCTCTTTATCGGCTATAGTCGCGATGAATCTACGAAAGGATTCAGCCGCCAAATGAAAGTTGATGCGACCAACGCTTCTAAGCCATTAGCAGAATCGCTCCTTCATTTATTTCATAAGTTTTACGATGGAACTAGTAAGATTCGCCAAATTGGTGTCAGCTACGGCAAGCTCGTGCCTGCTAACGGTACGCAGTTGACTTTATTTGACGAACCTATCACGCAGCAAAAAGAGGAAGACTTAGAAGTGATTTTGGATCGTATTCGTGAAAAGTATGGTTTTTCAAGCATCATGCGGTCAAGCTCGCTACTACCCGATGCGCGTAGTTTAAAGCGGGCGAATTTAGTTGGTGGTCATGCCGGTGGAGCTGGTGGTCTAGATGGTCTTTCCCCACTGAAAAAAGAAGATGTTTCTCATGGCTGAGTCCTTTATGTCGTACCATCCTGATCCCTATGTTCGTTCGTATACCGACCGCGGCACAATGAAGTGGTTAGGCTTTTATTTAAGTGAACATACAGCACAGATGCAACTAGATAAAAATGAACGCACGACCATCGTCCCTCGCTACCAAGCAATGACGACACAAGATTGTCTTGTTATTTTATTTGAAAGCTACCAACAGCGCCGCCCTGTCCAACTACAACTCAATGTGTTAGTAGCAGAAGGACAAAGTGATGGTTTATTAACAGGAATTGTGATGGGTATCGAGGATAGTAGTCTATTTTTACTGACTGACGCCCAAAAAATGGACATACTTGATGTAACTACTATCAAATATGTCGCTTTCTTATCTGATTCAAAATGGAGTGATCTAAGATGAGCTTAACCAATCGATCATTGTCGTTTGATTATTTCACTAATAATGCAGAGCAATTTACAAAAGACTTTACCAATTATGTTGTGACAGAAATCCCCTTTTTTGCCTTACAAGATGAACTGTTGCATCTAATGGACAAACGACAGATTACGCACTTTAAAATTCCTAGTTACAAATGTATTGATCGTAAGGACCATATCTTTTACTTTCGCATAGATACAATTAATGAGTACAAAGAAATGAAAGTCTATCATTATTTAGGGATGGATTTATATACTTGAGCTTTATGTTTTCTTTCTCTTTTTTAAGTTTGACCTAATGATTGCTTTGTATGATGTTTTTGTGGATGAACTTGGTGTTTCCATACGAATGATTGTGTTTCAGCACAGCACAATCATTTACTAACGTTTCGGTGCAGGTTCGATTCCTGTCATCCACTTACAGAAGTGACGTAATTTGGCTTGTAAGGTATAATGAAGAGGACTAAAAAGGAGGAAAAAGAATGAAAAAAACGAATTTTTTTGTTGTCTTTTGGCTGTTACTTGCCCTTATTTCATTTATTACTTTTCTTATTTTTTTTCATACGCTATGGGATACACTTTCCTATCTTTTGTTTCCAGCAACTGGTGATGAATACATGATGTCTACCAACGAAATCAATCGCTCTTTATTTGCCACCGTACCGATGATTTTACTGGTAGCTGGTGCATTTGCTGTCTCTTTAAAAAATGGACTGAAGCTTTATCATAGCCTTTAAATGATGGCTGTCTTATCCTGTCACTCTTGCTTTTTTTCTCAACGGACAGAGTGTCTCTGCCGATTTTTAATAAGGAAGTGATAAAAATGATGATGAGTATGGGTATTGGCTTAATTTACTACTTGATTGGGGCTTTTGTTTTATACGGTATTATCCGACTAGGAGTAAAACATGGTATTCAAGATACACAAAAGGACAAACAAAAAGATCAATGGTAGCACACTACTTGAAAGGAACTCTGATAGACGTTCATAAGCTAGAGGCATTTTTAGATTTAGCGCAGTCACTCAATTATACGAAGACCGCTGAACATTGAAGCAGGCTTTGACACCAAAGAAGTTCTTTATTATACAAAAACAGAGCATCCCTAATAAGGACGCTCTGTTTTTGTATAAAGGGTTGTTACTCGCTTAATAAGAATACCGCTTGGTTTCGAAGTATTTAGAGAGCAAGGATAACAAATAACAAATAACAAAATAACCCAACGTCAATGCGACGTACATAGGAATAACATAGTTTGAATTTTGACCATAAATAATCTTTGCATTATGCGTAAATTCAGGTAAAGAGATAATGACTGCTAGCGATGTATCTTTTACAAGAGAAATTAACTGACTGACAATTGCTGGCACCATTGAACGAAACGCTTGCGGAATCATAATGGAGAACATCACTTGCAGATAGGTCAATCCTGTAGATAAGCCAGCTTCCATTTGACCTTTAGGCACCGCATTTAGACCGGCACGGAAAATTTCTGAGAGCATCGCGGATTCAAAAATTGTTAAAGCGATGACTGCTGACCAAAAGATGTCAAATTTGATCCCTATCTGTGGCAAAGCAAAGTATGTAAAGAAGATAATCAGTAACAACGGTAAATTACGGATAATATCGACGATTAGACCGACAATTCGTGAAACAAAGGGAATCGCTGAAAAACGAAGTGTCCCCATAATTGCCCCAAATAAGAAACTCAAAATAATTGAAACGAGCGAAACTTCAATGGTTACGATCAAACCGTCCAATAAGAAACGCAAATTAATAAACGAAAAAGTATCGAAAAAACTCATTTGTTCTCCCCCTTTCTACGAGCGCACCGCCCATTTTTTCTCTAAATAGCTCATATAATATGACAATGGCAATGTTAAAATTAGATAGAAAATACCCACAATGATATATGTATCGAAGGTATTAAACGTCGTACTAGCAATCAAATCACCTTGGTACATAATATCTAGCCCTGCAACCATTGCCAAAATAGAAGAATTTTTAATCAAATTAATAAATTGTCCTCCTAGTGGCGGAATCACAATTTTAAATGCTTGTGGTAACACAATGTAGCGCATTGTTTGCCAATAGGTAAATCCCGAAGATAAGCCTGCTTCCATCTGACCTGAGTGGACTGTTTGGATCCCTGAACGAACTGTTTCTGCAATAAACGCCGATGTATAAATCGTTAAACCAATCGTTCCAGCTTGAAACCCATCAAAAGGAACCAAATAAAGAGGAATTACGACATAAAAAATCATCACAATAATTAGCAAAGGCACATTTCTAAAAAATTCAACATACGCTTTGGCTAATCGTCGTATTACATTGTTTGTGGACAATTGTAAAATCGCCATCAATGTTCCGATAATCAAACTTGCAATCAATGCGATGAAGCTTGCAAGAATGGTGTATTTGAATCCATCTATAAATAATGATGCATTGTTTTGAAATAATTCAAGCATGTACGTTTTCCTCCTTATTCAGCTTTCCCACTGTCATCATTAGGGAACCATTTGTCATAGATTTTGTCGTAGGTTCCATTTGTATGCAATGTACGTAATGCATCATTAACTGCATTTAAAAACGATTCTTGTCCTTTATTGATAGCAATTCCATAAGGCTCATTGGTGAACGTACCACCAACTAAAGTATAGTTGTCATTTTCGCTAGCCATCCCTAACAAAATCGCATTATCCGTTGAAACTGCGTCACCTTGTCCTGCCTGCAACGCCGTAAATGCTTCTGAATAATTTTCCATTTCTAATACCTTGGCATCAGGTGCTGCTTTACGAATATTATCAGCGGAAGTCGAGCCTTTCACGACTAATACTGTGTCGTTGGCTGTCAAATCTTTAACATTCGTAATCGGGCTTCCTTTGGCTACTAAGAGAGATTGCCCTGCATCAAAATAGACATCAGAGAAATCAACCTGCTTTTTCCGTTCATCAGTAATGGTCATCGTAGCAATAATCGCATCAATGTTTCCGTTTTTCAGCAATGGAATCCGTGTCTTCGATGTTACTTCGACGAAGACTGCATTACCATCACGTCCTAAAATTTCTTCAGTAATCGCCTTGGCAATATCAATATCAAACCCCTTCACTTCTCGTGATGAAATATCCATCAAACCAAAAAGTTTGGTATCATTTTTAACTCCCCATACAATTTGATTGGTTTCCTTAGCCGTCGTTAAAATATCTTGTGAAGCGGCACTGGAGCTTTTACAGGCACCCAATGTGATGACTGTGGCTAAGAGGAGTAACATGGTATATATTTTTTTCATCCGAACGCCCTCCTCCTAGTGGTTAATTACCTTGCTAATAAATTGTTGCGCTCTTTCTTCTCTTGGATTAGCAAAGAATCCTTTGACATCACGGCTATCTTCAAGAACTTCGCCTTCAGCCATAAAAATAATCCTATCGGCAACTTCACGCGCAAAGCCCATTTCATGGGTAACAACAATCATCGACATGCCTTCTTTAGCTAATTTTTTCATAACATCAAGAACATCACCAATCATTTCTGGATCTAGCGCTGAAGTCGGTTCATCGAATAATAAGACATCTGGTTTCATGGCTAATCCTCTAGCAATGGCTACCCGTTGTTGTTGACCACCTGATAACATAGATGGATAAGAGTCTTTTTTATCCCACATACCCACTCGTTTTAACAAACGTTCTGCCATTGCATTCGCCTCAGATTCAGACTGTTTTAATACTTTTAATGGTGCTAAAGTAATATTTTCCATTACAGTCTTGTTTGGATATAAATTAAAATGTTGAAAGACCATCCCAATATTTTTACGGATTTCAGTTAATTTTGTTTCCTTACTAAGGATATTAGTTCCATTAATCAACAACTCTCCTGAAGTGATAGTCTCTAGTCCATTAATGGTACGTAACATTGTGCTCTTTCCTGAACCAGATGGCCCAATGATAACCACGACTTCCCCATCTTCAATCGCTAAATTAATATTTTTTAGTGCATGGAATTTGCCGTAATACTTTTCTACATTCTTAAATTCAATCATTAGAACGCCTCCGTTTTTCGTTTATTAATTTTATTTTAATATTATAATCATAATCTAATTATTTTGTAAATATTTTGTTCAATTGATGACTAAGTCAAGTCCATAATCCTGTGTAAAATACTATACAATGTTTTACTGGTCTCTC